>SL_3KL_010_SEDDRAFT_10000354_pt1 | contig 36486 bp, 35 predicted proteins | sample SodLakKL_010_SED_2_FD_10381 | JGI IMG/M metagenome (IMG submission 10381) | reverse complement strand
CTTTAGATTGTAGGGCCAGGGCTCTTTATTGTAGGGCCAGGGGGGGGTATGGGCAAATAACCCCTTTCTGATATGCAGCTAATTTTTGACCTTTCTTTAGGAAACACTTAAATTTATTTAAGTGCCTATTTCATAATCCCGGTAAATTTACACCGGACATACTAATTTAGTATGTTTTTTAACCCTTGCTATTCCTACATCCAAAAAATTTTTGAAACGTTTACTCATTTCAAGTGTTTCTTTAAGTAAGAGGAAGAAAAAATTTATTTAGTTTTTTTAAAGGCTCAGGTTCAACTAAACTCCTTCGCAAACTGAAGCAGTTTGGGCTCAGGTAGGTAAGAGAAGAGGGAAGATGAAATATATTGGCCCTTTTTGCGTCTAATAAACAGGAGGAATAATGCCTAGATTTCCACGATATAGAACTCCAGAAGAGTTTGATAAAGCTGTAAATGATTATGAAGCTACATGTAAGCTTAATAAGAAGGCTCTTACGTTTACAGGAATGGCTTTACATTTAGGTTTTGCTAGTAAAATTAGCATTGACTATTACAAAAAGTTCCCTGAATTCGTTGATTCAGTGGATAGAGCTAAGCTTTTGATTGAAAATCAATATGAAGAGAATCTTTCTACGAAAGGAATAGCCCCTGTAGGGAGTATTTTTGCTTTAAAGCAATTTGGTTGGTCTGATAAACATGAGATTAAGCATAGTCATGAAGATGAATTCATGGATCTTTTGCTTGATATAGTTAAAAGGAATAAGAATGCTTCCGAAGACAATTCTACAAAGGATTAATAGGAAGCCAAAAGAGTTTAAAGAGGCTCTTGCTAACTTCTCAGATCAGACTTGGAGGATGAATAATCTCTATTCTATTCTGAATGATGAAGGATTTCATGTTCAGTTTCAGATGAATGAGGTTCAGAAGCAGTTTTATGAGGAAATGCACACGTATAATCTGATTTTGAAGGCTAGGCAACAGGGATTTACTACTCTCATTGATCTTTTTCTTTTGGATGAGGCTCTTTTCACCCCTAATATTGAGTGTGCAATCATTGCACATAGTAGAGAAGATGCACAAAAGATCTTGAGAAGGAAAGTTAAGTACCCATATATGCATTTACCTGATTTTATCAGGAATAGAATTCAATTAAAGAAGGATACAGAAGGTGAAATCATATTTTCTAACGGGTCTGTCATCTCTTCTACGGCTTCTGCTCGTTCAGGAACATTTCAGAATGTGCATATCTCAGAATTTGCAACGATATGTTCAAAATACCCGGAAAAAGCAAGGGAAGTCGTAGCAGGATCTATTGAAACTCTGGCTCCAGGACAAAGATTATTTATAGAGAGTACATCTACAGGTCCAGAGGGTTATTTTTATGACTATTGTCAAAAGGCAATGTTGAGGAATCAATTAGATGCTCTTCTTGCATCTCAGGAATTTAAATTTCATTTCTTTGGTTGGTATAGAAAGCCCTCTAATAGGCTCCCATCTAGTGATGATGTCAGTTTTGATGTAAGATTACAGGAATATTTTGAATATTTAGAGAATACAGAGAAGATAAAGTTAGATAGAGACCAGAAATTCTGGTATATGAATAAAGAGCATATTCTCGGAGAAGACATAAAAAAGGAACACCCTTCCACGCCTCAAGAGGCATTTGAACAATCCATAGAAGGGACTTATTTTCTCCGAGAATTTTCTAGAGTAAGACAGGAGCAACGGATTACGAGAGTCCCGTATGAAGAAGCTCTTGAAGTACATACAGCTTGGGACTTGGGAATGAGAGACTTGACAGCTATTTGGTTTTTTCAGGTCAGAAGGAATGAGTTTAGGTTCATTGACTATCATGAGAATGATTCCCAAGGATTACTCTTTTACAGAGATTTGTTAGATGAACTCCCATACAGATATGGGACTCATCTCGGACCTCATGACTTAGCAGTTAGGGAATTAGGAACAGGACTTTCCAGGGATAAGATAGCAGAAGGATTGGGAATTGATTTTGTCATAGTCCCTAGAGTCTCAAAGAAGATTGATGCTATCCAAGCTGCTAGATCCATATTTCATTTGTGTTGGTTTGATGAAGAGAATTGTGTAGAAGGCTTAAAGAAGCTTCAGAATTATAGAAAGGATTGGGATCAATCAAAAGGAACTTGGAAGAAGAGTCCTAGAGAGGATGATAACGCTCATGCTGCTGATGCCTTTTTAACTTTTGCGTGTGGTTATGACAAAATAGTGAGAAGAAAAATTATCAGACCCTCCAATGTTGATGTCAGACAGAGATGGCAAGCTGCTGTTGGTGGGTAAAGGAGACACAGAATGCGGAGATATGTAATTGAGCCTGAATAATGTAGAAGTAACAAGTGAAGAGTTTAATATTCCTGATTATAATATTCCAGGAAAACTTGTACCTCCTGTAACTTTTGCTCTATCTGGTACTATAGCGGGTGATGATGCTGAAGTACAATATTATGATGGTGGTGGATGGGTCACTTTTTTAACATTGGATTCTGCTGATCCGATTCAAATTATTCATAGTCCTATTGATAGATGTAGAGTTTTTAAGGCAGCTTCTGCTAATGATTTGGGTGTTCTTTTATTTTGGTAGTGAAATAGGAGTTAGAGATAATGCCATACGGAATTCCTAGAGATGATTCTCCTATGTTAGGTTTCAAAGGTGCTCAAGAATTAGAGCAAGAAGCTGAAGAAAGGAGAAGTTGGGATGAAAATATTGAGGATGAACAAGTTGTTTCAGATTTAGCAGGCTATGTTCAGTCTTGTTGGATTGCAGCTAAACATGCTAAAGAGATGAAAATTGAACCAACTTTGTTTCGATCTCTCAGACAGAGGATAGGAGAATATGATCCTGAAATATTATCTGCAATAGAATCTAAACATGGCTCTAAAGTTTACATGATGTTAACTGATGAAAAATGTTCAGCAGCCGAGAGTTGGTTGGAAGATATTCTAATGCCTGTGGATGACAGACCTTTTGGAGTGAAGCCCACTCCTATTCCTGAAATGGATGAAGAGGTTGTTCGTAGGATAGAAGAAAAAGTTTCTACTGAAGCTTATAATCTGATGATGCAACAAGGAATAGAACCTACAGAAGAAGAGATTGATCAGAGAAAAGATCAGTTGGTAGGTGCTATGACTTCAGCTATGAATAAGCAGGCAAGAGAAGAAGCAGAAAAATTGGAAGAAGAATTAGCTAATATTTTAGAAGGAGCTGAATGGAGAATACCTTTCAGAGATTTCTTATTCTATTTCGTAACTTTTAAAGCAGCTTTTCTGGAAGGACCAATTATCCGTCAGAAGCCAGTTCTGAAATGGAGAAATGGCATTCCTGTTACAGAAATTGATTTTGTTAAAGAATATGATGCTGTAAGTCCTTTTGATATATATCCTTCCCCCACAGCTACAGGGATGGATGATGGTTATCTCATTAAGAAGCATCGTCTCACTCGTAGCCATTTATATTCTCTTAGAGGAGTAGAAGGTTATTTGACAGATGTTATAGATGAACTCCTTGAAGATCTTTCAGATGGTGGAAATTATAATTGGTTGGATTATTCAGATAATACAAGAGATAATCTAGAAGGGAGAGAAAGGAAGGATGATGATCCTGAAGGAAAGATAGATGCCCTCCAGTTTTGGGGAGAGGTTCCTGGAGACAAATTGCTTGATTGGGGGATGACAGATCTTACATCAGAGAAAGATTATTCTATTGAATTGTGGTTGATAAAAGATAAGATCATTAAAGCAGTTTTGAATCCTAATCCTTTAGGACGTAAACCAATTTTTAAAGCTTCTTTTAGAGAATTATCTGGTCAATTTTGGGGAATAGGTCTCCCTGAAGTTATTAGAGACAGCCAGGTAATGTGTAATGCTTCTGCTCGTAATTTAGCTGATAATATGGCTATTGCAGCAGGTCCACAAATTGGTGTAGATATTTCAACTATGCCAGAAGGAGAGAATTACACAGATATTTTTCCATTAAAAGTTTGGCCTTTTGATTTAAGTCAAGGACCAACGAGTGCAGGTGGTAGACAACCTATTTGGTTTTTTGCTCCTCCAAGTTATGCTAATGAACTCATAGCAGTTTATACAAAATTTTCTGAGGAAGCAGATACTAAGAGCGGCATCCCTCGTTATGCTTATGGTAGTAGAGAAACAGGTGGACCTCTTTCTACTGCTACAGGATTTTCTATGATGATGGATAATGCTGCTAGAGGAATCAAAAAGGTTGTTAGAAATATTGATCAGGGTATCATTAAACCAATGATTATGCATTTATATCAATGGTGTATGCTTTATGAAGAAGGTTTCAATCTTCGATATGCAGGTGATATTCAGATCATTGCTAGAGGTTCTTCAGCGTTGGTAGCTAAGGAACAAAAACAAGTTAGACTTGTTGAATTGTTACAACTTATTCTAGCTAGCCCACATCTAAGTCAATTAGCTGGTATGCCAGGAATTGCTGATGTGTTTAGGAAGGTTTTACAGGGAGCAGATGTTGGAATAGATGATGTAATTCCTTCAGATGCTGAGATTCAAGCTATGGCACAGGCTCCTTCTCCAGAAGCGGAACAGGCAGGTCAGGCTCAAACTCCTGGTCCTCCTATGGGAAGAGCTAGAAACTATGCTGGAGAGACTTTATGATTCGTAAAATAGATGAAAAGATTGGAAGAGCTTTAATGGGCTTAGACAATAATTCGGATTGGCAAGTGGTTGAAAGATGGTTAAAATATGAATTGGAACACTTAAACAAAATGCTCGTTAAGAATGCTAGCACGACTAACGAGGTTTTTGAATATAGAGGGGCGGTTAGAGTCTTGAGCGACTTTTTTGAGAAAAAGGCTCAGGCTTATAAGATTGTAGGAAAATAGGCATTTTCTTTGAAAATGTTTATTTGAATAGGATAAAAACATAAAGTTTTACCTAAAGGAGATGGTATGACATTACCAAAGCACATTCAGGACGGACTTGACAAGGCAAAGGAAATGCAAGAAGAGCTTGCAAAGAAGAAAGCAGGAGAGACTATTTCACCTGAAGAGGATGAACCTGACAAAGAGGAACCTGAAGAAGAGGAAACTCAGTCAGAAGAAGAGAAAGAAGAACCTGAGCCTAAACAGGAACCTCCTGAACCAGAAGTCGAGAAAAAAGTAGTGGATAAAGAGTCCACAGTAGAACATTGGAAGCAGAAGTACAACACCCTTAGAGGGATGTATGATGCAGATGTTCCTCGATACACAGCACAGATTCGGGAATATAAGAAGGAACTCAAGGAACTTCAAGATCAAGTGGCTGAACTTAAAGCCAGTACAAAGAAGGTAGATGACCAACCAGAGTTTGGAGACATCAATCCTAATGACTTTGAAGAATATGGCGATGATATGAAGAAGTTAGTTCAGCAGGTGTCTAGTTTGATGAAGACTGTGAATAATCTAAAAGAAGAGAATTCGCAATTAAAAGAGCAGGTTACAACTGTTCATAAAACTTCAGATAGAACTACATACCAGACATTCTTGAATGAAGTTAAGAAGCAAGTTCCTCAGTTTACCGAACAAGATGCTGATCCTGATTTCCTTTCTTGGGTAAGTCGGATGGGGATTGATCTTCAGAAGATTGCTAATGAAAGGGATGTGGAAAGAGCGGTAGAGGTATATAACGGATATGCAACCCTTTTTAATAAATATCAACAGGAACCAGAAGTAGAACCTGAACCTAAACCTGTTGAGAAGCCTCGTGTTGATAAGAAAGAAGTGGAAAAACAAGTTGCTCCTCCTCGATCTAGGACTGGTGAGGTTACTCAGAATAAAAAGAAACAGTGGACTAGGGATGAGATTACTAAGGTTTATGATGATATAAAACAGGGGGTGTATAGTGAAAAAGATGCATACCGTTTGAAACAGAAAATATTCTTAGCTCAAAGGGAGGGAAGAATCTCTCCATGAGTATATAAAGGAGAAGAACAATGGCAGTAGGAACTGTAGCAGGCTATCCGCAATTTTCAGGAAATTTTATTCCTAACCTATAATTTTGGGAATGTTAAATGGAATCTAAAAAACTGGAAGGCGAAAGCTAACCAGAGGGAACTCGATTGAACAACTACGCAGTTCGGGAGGCGAAACCATGAAGCGTCACAGTTGGAAATACATGGCAGGACTTGTTGATGGTGAAGGTTGTATTGACATGCAAGCAAGTAGAGACAAAAGAGATGGGACTTTTTACTGTAGGCCAAGACTTAGAATGACTTTTAGTGGCCCAGCAGGAGAAATATTAATCCCACAATTTGTTGCTAACTTCGGAGGGCATCTCGATACAAAGAGACGATTTAAAGAAAATCCTAATTGGCAAACAGCACACACTTGGTTGCTGACAGGTAAAACACCATTAAGAAAGTTCCTTCAGAATATATTTAAACATCTCATCATAAAGAAAGAGCAAGCTAAATTTGCTATCTGGTGGATTGATAATATGATGGGAAAGCACGTCACTGAGGAAGTAAGACGCTTAGGAGTTGAAGAACTGAAAGCCATGAAACGAGACCCGCATCGACTGAACGATTCCACAGTTCAGAAATTAAATGAACTGATGCGACAGTCAGGCTAAACATAAGTTTAGTGGGAAATTTGGAGCGGTCAGCTTAATGAGAAATTCTATACGGCTTCGGTTTTTAATGACATCACCAACAACAAGTATGAGGGTGAAATTAAGAACCAGGGCGATAAGGTTTGGATTCGTACCATTCCTGATGTTACGATTCATGAATATGTAAAAGGACAGATCCTGAATATTGATCATCCTGATAATCCTCCGCTTGAGTTGCTGATTGATAAGGCTCACTATTTCAACGTTGCTGTTGATGACATTGATGCTTATCAGAGTGACATTGGGCTGATGGAGATGTGGTCTAAGGATGCTTCAGAGCAAATGAGGAACTATATTGACAGGGGTATTTTGTCAGATATCTACACTGATGCTGATGCAGATAATACTGGTGCTACTGCTGGTCGTATATCTGGAGCATATGATTTGGGTATAACTGGTTTTCCTGCGGTTGTCACTGCTGATAACATTCTGGATTACATTGTTGATATGGGGACAGTTCTAGATGAAGCAGATATTCCGTCTGAGAATCGTTGGCTTGTAGCTCCTGCCTGGTTTACGGGTATGATCAAGAAGTCTGATCTTCAGGATGCTTCTATGACTGGTGACAAGATCACTCCGCTGAGGAACGGCAAGATTGGTGTTATTGATCGTTTTACCATTTATATGAGTAACAACGTTCATAATGCTATAGATGCTGGTGCGGCTGGGGCTCCTCGTTGCTTCGATATTATGGCTGGTCATATTAGTTCAACTACTTTTGCTAACCAGATTGTAAAGGTTCAGAATGTAATGTCTGAGCGTACCTTTGCTAACCTGGTTCGTGGACTGAATGTTTACGGCTACAAAGTGGTTGTACCTGAAGCTATGACTGTTCTTTACGCTGCCAAAGGCTAATTAAAACAGGGGGGTTAATTCCCCCCGAATAACAATAGGAGAATAAAAAATGGCTGAATACACTTATGCATATAGTGAAGGTCCGAAAGGTCTGCAAGCTATTGATAAGGCTTTTGTAGTTACTACTGAAGTTGATTTTGCAGATGTAACTACGGATGATGAAGACGCTTGGCATCTCTTTGATCTTCCTCCCAATTGTATTATCAGAGCTGCTATTTTTAGTGGGACTACTGTTGCTGGTGCGGCAGTATTCCGACTTGGGGATGAACCTGGTGAAGACGACATCATGGAAAATGAAGATTTAAATAGTGCACTTCTTCCTCTTTTTGAGACTGAACATGATGATCTTCAAAACTACATCTCTGATGAAGAAGAAGAAGTATGGCTCACTTTGATAACGGCTGTGAATTGTACAGGTAAACTCAGAGTATCTCTGTTTTGCATCCAAGGTTAACTTAAAGGGGAGGGATTCCTCCCCCAAATAACAGGAGAATAAAATGGCTAGAACTAGAGCGAGAAGTGTAGCTCCTAGATCAGACGGAGGGAGAACTCTAGGTGGAGTTAACAAGGGCTTTTCAGCACTTGTAGGACATGGATTTGAAGTCGGGAGGGTAAGAGCCACTGCTAATGTTACCAATGATTCCGATATTGAGATCCCTGTTAATGTACCGTTCCCTAGTTTGATTTTAGGATATGCAATCCGAGTTAAGGAAACTATCTCCCATGAATGGAACTGGGATTTTATTGATGGTAATACTATTTTAGGTGATGCAGCTGCTCAAAGTGAGGTTACTGGATCAGTAATTGAAATGCTTGGTGCTGATCCTACTGATTATCATGTTACAACGGAATCTGCTAATATTCTAATCAGACGAGATAGTAATCCAGGAGTCGATGATTTCGATGCTGGGGGATCTATAGAAGCGGTGGTCTATTATATCCAAATGGATGAACTGTAAAAATAGGGGGGTAAATCCCCCCTTATAAGGAAATGTTATGCCTAAAGATAGATCATTAAGTCCACGAGTAGATGGTGGACAGGATTTAGGAACTGCTACTCATCGGTGGCATGAGATTTATGGTCAGACTGTAATTGCTAATGTACTTCATGCTCTTGATCTTGGTGATATTACAAATCTTCAAGCATTTGGTGGAAGTCTTATAAACATGACTTCTATTACAGGTCTATATGGGANTTTTAGTGCTCATATACGTTCAGAATCTGCTTTAGGAGGATATAGCAGACAATTTGCCATTAAAGAGAATGTCAATGTAACTGCTGTTCATACTATCACTCTTGAAGTTGAAGTCCCTGCTGCGACAAGGGTATTAGGAGCTATTGTTAGAGTAAATGGTGAATCTCCTGCTGATGATCTATCTCACAATTGGAGAGCTCTATATACTGCTGAAGCTGCTGATCAAATTATTGTTGTTGATAGACCTGTAACAGCAGGTGTAAAATACATGAGCATGTTTAATCCTAATACAGCTTCTCCAATTACAACTGGTGTAGCTAATATTATAATTCAAAGAGAATCTGATCCAGGTAGTCATGTTTTTGATGCACAAGGTTCTTTTTCCGCTGTTGTATTTTATGAGAGGATGATTTAATGAGACAAATGATAAGAAAGATCTCTACAGGTAGGTTATACACTTTTAATCCAAAATTGGTAGAGAAACCTGACCATGAAGTTGTCAATATTGATGAGAATGGAGTCATTCATGAGGACAAGGGTGTGGATTTAAAGGAAATTGAAGCTATGCCTCGATATGAATTGATGAAGAAAGCTAAAGAGTTAAAGATTAGCGAAATCGCAAATAAGAAGAATCCTGCTCTCGTTATGGAAATCTATGAAAAACTTAACGAGGAGAGATATGAACAACATAGCGAAGACTCCTGAACAATTAACTTATGACACAAAGACTCTCTTTAAACAATTGGATAAGCAAGATGAGAATATTAAGGCTATTCAGTTGCAATTGGTAGGTTTGGAAACTCATGTTAAATCTCTAACTTCTTTAGTAGAGAAGTCTCTAAGTAATTCAGTACCGGCTGCTCAATGTGAAATTAAACATAATACATTGGAAGCAAGAATAAATGATTTAGAACATGGAAGAGAGTCTTGTGTCACCTATAAAGAATATTCTAATTTATGTCAATCACATAAAGCCTTAAAGAAAACTCTTTGGGCAATTGCTTTTATTTTCTTAGTTCCTTTAGCTACTATTGTCATGTATAATTTATTTAGTGGACCTACGCCTTTGGACATAGATTTTTCAGATTTGATTAATGGAGGGAATTAATGACTCATTATAAACCAGATTATTTTAGGATTGAGGAGTTAGTACCTCCTGAGTTATTCCATCAATTTCGAGGAAGACAACACATAGTATGGCAGCAATTGGATGCTAGGTCTTTATATTCATTAGATAGGTTAAGGGAGATATTTGGTCCTGCTTATGTAAACACTTGGCTTTGGGGTGGGAGATTTGAACAATCAGGTTTACGCACTCCAAATAGTCAATATTATTCTCCTACTAGCCAACATTCTCATGGTAGGGGATTTGATGTTAAATTTAGAAATGAAGATGATTATGATAAGATAAGACATATCATTGTGAGTAATCCTCTAAAAGATGAATTTAGATTCATCACCTGTATTGAAAAAGATACTCCCACATGGCTACATATTGATTGTAGAATATGGGATAAAATGGCATATGGTATTTTACAGGTTCCCTATCGTTAATTGGAGGTTAAAATGAACAGGTTTCTTTATTTTTTGGCAGTGTTTGTACTTTCCTTTATCGTAGGTTTTTCAACCTATGGATTGGTCAGTAATGCTTTTGCACAACAGAGTGTATTTCAAACTCAAGGTGTAGTGAATGGTGGTAATATTGTCTATAAAACTTCTCTTAAGGGATTCCAAAAATTTGTTGAAGAAGATGTTATTTATGGAGAAGAAGTTAAACATCGTGAAAGCGTAAGAATGTTTAGATCTGATGGATTTGTAGCTACAGGTGTAGCAGGTAGTAGAAGTGATTTAGAAACTTTTACTCATTTTGGATCTTCAGGTTGGATGACTCTTTGGGATTCTCGTACTGGTGTGAGATATGTAGCTACTGAAGTTGATGATGAAAGTGCTCTTGTTGGAACAAGTTCTCTTGCTGGAGCTGCAACTGGTGGTTATTATCAAGGACCAGAAGGAGAAGTTTATTATGCTACTCAATTAGATATGAATCAAGGTTATCTTTTGAGTGAAGTTGAAATGAAAGGTACAGACGGTAGAGCTGGATTTGCTGCTGGTCATTTCTTAAATAAGGGACCAGAAGAAGATAATTATAAAAATTATAGCTCTATTGAATTTTCTGGAAACTTTGAATATGAAGGCTTTAGTAAATGGGAGGCTACAGATTGACTCCAAATAGACAACCATATAATCAGCACTTATATATAGTATAATATAGTTTAACAATTAAACCAAAGGAGGCGGAGGACATGGCACTACCAATAGCTCCTACGCCAGTTTTATCGGGCCAGGATGCTAAAAGATTTTTGGAAGAAGTTGCTAAACACGTTAACCAACCCGCAAAACTTAGCCCTCCCCCAGATTTTAAGAAGATCAAGCAGATTAAACTTAAGAATTGGGGAAAGAAACAGAATCCAGGACGATGAAGGGATTTTTGAAGCCGTCAAAGAATTTTCTGGAAACTTTGAATATGAAGGCTTTAGTAAATGGGAGGCTACAGATGGAAATTAAAGTATTGGATAAAAATCTTAGGGAAGCTAAGGTTACAGATGTAGGTATTGAGGAAGATGGAACAGTGGTTGTTGTTGTTGACGGTTATTTCAATAAGACAACTAAGGTAAAAACTGATCCGTTCACTTTTATTCAAAGGCTGAATAATTTAGTTACTTTGTGTCCTACTCGTAAAGGAGCAAGGTCTAGGGCTCTGAGTCCATTCCGGCAATTTTAATTTAGGAGGTGATTAGAAATGGAATGGTATTACATTACGGCTATGGCTATTACCGCTATCCTGGGTATTCTGGCTGGTCTGTTCGGTGAGAAGTACGCTGAAGGTAAGCGGTTGGCAAGGTTGATTGTTGAGATCATCGAGGATAAGAATATCACTGATGATCAGGTGGCTAGGGTTCGTACTAAGGTACGAAAGATCTTTGGTAGGGAGGAATAACCATGCCTTGGAAAGTCACCTTATGGCAGGTGTTGCCTAAAATTATTCACTATATTTTTGATTGGCTTGATAAGAGGGGTCGTCAATATGATTATGATGAGAGACAGGAAAAACGGGATAAGGCAGCTTCTGATCCAAAAGGGGCTTTCCAAGATCATTTCCAACGAGATAAAAATAAAGAGGATTCATAATGAGGCGAGGGCTTATAAATGTACACCAGGAACCGTTTATCAAATAAGGGATGGCGCATCATATGCGCATGTTTAATTTCCATGACCATTTTGGTGGCAGGGTGTCTGCAAACAACGACAACGCAGCCCCTGCCTCCGAAACCAGTGAAACCGATTCTGGAGATTCAAGAAAATCCTAAATGTCCTAGAGGTGTTTGTTTAGATGGGGATAATACACGTTTACTGCTGGATTATATCTGGCAATTAGAAGAGGGGTATGATTAATGCAAGCAGATGATATTTATGCAGTAGTTTCATCTAGGCTTCAAGATATGACAGCCGTAAGGAGATGGCCTTGGGATTCTCCTAATACTGATCATGAATTAAGCTTAGAGAGATTTATTAATAAAGGTCTATTGACTATAGCTCTTCAAAGACCTGATGCAACAGCAGAAGTAAAAGATTTTACTCTAGTTCAAGATTTAAAACAAGAGTTAGCAGGAACAGATCTTGCTTTAATTGATTGTTATTTCTTTATGGATGAACATGGTGCTATTCAAAATGCTGTTACTCGTATTGAAAGAAAAGATCTTGATGCTTATTCACCATATTGGGTAACTAAAGAAGGAAATGTCTATCATTGGGTTTATGATAGGCTTCAAAATCCAAGGAGCTTTTTTGTAATTCCTAAACCTGATAAAGCTGATCAACAGTTGAAAGCTTTAGTTTCTAAAGTACCAACTTATGTCACTTCACCCGCTACAATTCTATCTATTTCAGATCTGTATGCTCCTGCTTTAATAGAACTTGTTTTATATCAAGTGTTTGCATCTGATACGGATGATGCTAATTGGCAAAAAGCTATGGGTTGTATGCAAGTAGCGGCTGAAATTATGGGAATTAAATTGGAAACCGATATAACTCAACCTATGAAGAGTATGCATGATAGAGGATAATTATGTCAGTAGAATGGAAAGAATTTTTCCCTTATGTGGGTTCTCATTTAAAACATGCTCCCTACCCCTATCTAATTGATGCGGTCAGAGATACTACCATCGAGTTTTGTGAAAAGACTTGGATCTGGAGAGAAATAGTTGATTTTCCGATGGTAGTTGATGACCGAGTTGTACAAGTTAATATCCCTCCTCACACAAGACTCATTGCTATTCTAAGTTATATTGAAGATGATAAAGATAAAGTGTCTGATGATCTCATCATTCGAGAAGACACTGCAATATTAATGCATAAAGCTAAAGAGACTAAAACTGTTGATGCTAGGGTTGTTCTGTGTCCTTCAAATGATGCTACAGATTGCCCTGAATGGTTTTATAAAACATATGCGGAAGTGATAGGATATGGAGCCAATTCTCGTTTACTCAGTTTGCCTGGGACTCCTTGGACTAATTTTGATGTGGCATTATTGAATACTCAGATGTTCAATAAGGCTATTATGAGNACCAAGATTCAGATGGCTAAGAATTTCTCTACTCACTCATTACGAGTGAGGCCGAGGAGATTTGTTTAATGTCTATTCACAGTAATTGGTATAGAACTGGAAAAGTTAATGTTGAGCATGACAGTCAAATAGTGACTGGTGTCAATACAGCTTGGACAGCTACAGTTAAAAAAGGGGATATTTTTCTTTTACCTCCTGATGGTCCTTTATATGAAATTGATGAAGTTATAGGGAATATGGAATTAAAACTCCGTACTCCCTATCAAGGATCAACAGATACAGATTTGGATTACGCTATCATTAGAAATTTCACATCTGGTTTAACAGCAGCCGTTGCTGCTAAGATGTTGAAATTACTAGAAAGATGGCATGTTCGAGAGGATGAATGGGTTAATTGGCATGGTGGAACGGCTGATGGTGGTCCTAATGGAGATGGAAAATATCCCTTTACTACAGCTACAGGAACTACAGTTTTAATATCTAGTCCAGCTAAACTCCAATCTATTGTGGATGCAGGAGAAATAGGAGAAGAAACTTTTGTTTTAAAAGCTGGAGATACAGTACCAGGAGATATGACATTTGAAGGTAATTGTCATTTTACTGGTCAAGCCCTATTTAATAATTTCTGGACTCCTGGAATATCCAGAAAGAATTTTGTTATTAATGGTAATTTTGATTTTTGGAATTTAAATTTTCCATTTACTGGTAGTGTAGTAGAATATACAGCAAGGAGATGGAGAAAATCCGTAACAGCAAATGTGGATAGATCAACTACTACTGCTTCTATTACAGATAGATATTCATTAAGAGTTTATGGGAATGCTGAATTTATTGCAATAGGACAACCAATTGAATCAACATTTGCTAGAATGTTAGCTGGGAGGGATGTTTCACTTTCATTTGCTTGTAGAAGAAATTCTTCAGCACATGGAACTCCTTATATAATTTTAAGAATCCCTCATGCTCCTGATGATTATAGCACATTTTCAGAATATTATGCTTCTTTTACAATAGGGCCACAAAATGAATTTGATTGGCTTTATTTTTCACTCCCTTCACTTTCAACGGATGTGATAAATGGTTTAGATTTAATATTTGTTTTCACTCTAGGAGATGCAGCTAATATAGATTATCAATTTAATCAAGTTCAACTTGAATTTGGTCCTGGTTTTTCTCCTTTTGAAAGAAAACCACCTGCTGAAGAGAGAATGCTATGTGAACGTTATCAACAATTTGATATTCCTGTATCAGCTTCTGGTTATGCAGGAGCAGCAGCAGATGATATGGCAGCTCTATGTCCTATAACTTGGCCTTATATGAGAGATTGGCCTACAGTTACTCCTATGATTTATGGAGGAACTAATATTCCAGCTTCTCCTTCATTAGAAATTCATGGAGCTTGGGAAAATGGTGGACATTTCTCTATTGAATCGGAAGCTGCTGGACCTATTAATTGGTGGGGACATGTTGATTTAGATGCGGAGATATACTAATGAATAGGCAATTAAATTGGATTCATAAAGTGAGAGAAACTCCTCTTTATTTTATTGTTGATGATAAATTTTATATTCCTAAATCAGAAGGAAATTCTCATTATCAAATGGTTAGACAATGGTTAAATCAAGGGAATCGTCCTGAAGAGTCAAGAACTGAGATTAAACCAAATGAAGTTAGACTTCAACAAGCACTTTCAAAACGAAATGAGATGAGAAAACAAGGGTCAAAACCTTCATCTAATGACAAAGGTAAAGCATGGGCGCATGGTATAGAACGGGCTCAGTAACCGTTACAAACGGATCTGCTACAGTGCAGGGTCATAATACAGCTTGGGAAACTCAAGTTGATATGGGTGATCTCTTCTCTATTGATGGAGAAAAATTCTATGAAGTTGAAGTTGTTGTAGATGATACAGAATTAACTTTACGAACTAATTATGCTGAAGCTACTCAGAGTGAGATTGATTATTTCATCATTAGGAATTTCACTTCAACAGTTCCAGCGTCTTTAGCTGCTCGTATCACTACTCTTTTAAATAAGTGGCATACGAGAGAAGATGAACTCTATGCTTGGCATGAAGGAGTAGTAGATGGTGGTCCTAATAATGATGGTAAATACCCTTTCACTACTCCTGTAGGTGGAACGATTCTCATAGCATGTCCTGCTAAATTAGAAGCTATGGCTTCTGTATTTGATGAAGATGCACCTCGTAATTTTACAGATGAAATTACATTTCAAGAACCTCCAGTTAGGAATTTATCAGATGGAGCTAGTTTATGGGATTATGAATTTCCATCAGCAGGTCACTCAACTCATCAAGTTATAAAAATAGCTGCTTTGAATGACGATACAGTAATATTAAGAGGTAGAATCTCAGGTAATAGAGCTATTTCTTCATCTCATACTAATAATATTATAATTGATGTAACTTTCGGAGATAGACCTAGTTTTGATGCTAAATTTTGGCTGGGTAGAAGTGCAATGACAGGAAGGATAGTCACTTTTACCCATGAGAGTATAATTTATTATGGATTAGAAATAACAGGAGTTACTTGGAGTTATCCTAATAATTGGTATTTTACTGGAACTTATCATGGAACACTCTATTTAGAAGCTATAGATTTAACTGAAGTAAGTAATGTTCAAGAATATAATTGTAATGCATCTCACTCTATTTATTGTGGAAATGTAGATTTTAAGAAAAGACCCACAGTAGATGGAGAAGATTTAGTTCTTGAATCTGAAATTCCTGATCTCTCTGATTATGTAACAGAAACAGAATTAGCTAATGAATTAGGTAATTATCTTCAAGATAATGATCCAACTGTAATTCAAAGTATTGAAAGTAAAGGAATTCATTTAAAAGATTCAGCATTTAGATCACAATTTATTATTGAAAGAACTGGAAGTTATGCTAGTACATGGAATTTTAGTTTAGGTTTTGGTCATTTATCAATAGACACAGAAGATAAAGAATATGCTTTAGTTCTATCTAAAGAAGGAAATTTAGGAATTAACGCAGGTGGGAATTCTACTGGACCTAAGCAAAGACTTCATATAGATGGTCATCAATTATTACAAGGGAGATTAATTGCTGGTAATAGTTTAGGTCATGCTAATATTGGTAATGCTCTTGATTATAATAAAACAGCAGGAGTAGATGCTTTTAGACCTATTAATTTAATTGATACAGCTAGTGTAATTAAAGTTGCAAGGAATCATAATAGTAGTGGTGCGGCTGTAGAGTTAATACAATGGGATGCAAATATAGAGAATGTTTTATCTCGTAGCATGATTGCTGCTGAAGATGATAAGCTTAGAGTTATAAATATTAATAATGGTGATATAAATCTTGAAACAACTGGAAATGTAGGAATTGGAACAACTAGCCCAGCAAGTAAACTTCATGTTAATGGAGTTGCACGACTTGATAATAGACTTATTGTTCAAAGACCTTTAGATACTGATGGTAATCAAGCAATTTCATTTAATGTACATCGTAATTTTTCTATTAGAAGGAGAGGTGCTAGTGCTCCTACAGCTCATTTAGCTCTATCAAGTCATGTAAGTGGTAATCCTTGGGCAGTTTGGCATAATGATGATGAGATTGTAAATTTTGGTACAGGTGGAGATGTAGAATTCAGTAAGAATGTGAAAATAAACGGTGAAGATGTTCTTACTGGAGATGCTCTTGAAGATCATATAAATGCTTCTAATCCTCCTGATCATGGACAATTATATGTAGGTGATTGTAGAGAACCAGATGATTTTCCTGGTTCAGATACATCTAATGCTTATACTCCTGATCCAAATGATAATTTTCTAAATAANGCTATAACTCCTATTTTTGGTCAAGGTTGGGAAGGACCAAATTGGGGTGGTGGATTTATTTGTAAGGGTTGGNNAGGTAATTATGCTGCTTGGCAATTAATGTCTAATGCTGATACTTCTACAACAGATGAATTATATTATAGGAATGGAGCAGGGAGTAGTTGGAATGATTGGCATAGGATTAGTATGTGTGAATCTTATGCAGCAGGTAATACAGTTATTTTTTATCTATTAGAAGAAGAATATCTTTTGGAGGGAGCCGATGGTATAGATTGGATGCCCTATGATCCTGGAATGAGGAGCCCTTCTGCTACACATAAGGGTAGATCTCTTGCTTGTAGAGTTTTTGCTCCAGGTAGAGTTAGATGTCATGTAAGTCATGCAAGACATTCAGGTACAGGGAATTCCATAGTTGGAATATTAAAAAATGGAGCTCTTCAGGGTGCTACAAATTCTACTAATGCTACTTGGGCAACCATTACCAGAGATTTTGATGTAGATATAGGTGATATTATCACTTTTCGACATAAATTTGATGGTGGTTCAGCTACAGTTGCAAAATGGAAAGAAGTCAGAGTACAAGCAAATAAATACGTTCCTTTAGCAATAGGAATATAAGGTAGTAAAATGATTCAAGTTTTAGTTCCACAGGGAGAACTCCCTAAATATAATCCAAGACTATTGGAAGATAATCAAGCTCAGAAAGCTGAAAATTGTGTTTTAGAACAAGGAGATTGTAGGTCTTTAAGAGGCCCATCATTTAAAGATAATCTGAATTCAAATACACAAGCTTTATTATTTATCGGAGGAGCTTGGTTAGAAAGAAGTGCAAGAGTGAGTTTAATCCATTCTCCTATAATAAGTGAAGATAATCGTTATTATTATACCTGGTCAACAGGTAGAGGAAGAAAGGCTGATGATCATATAGGTGCGATGGATCTAGGTGTGCCAAGACCTACTACTGGCCCTACTCTTACATTAGGAGGAACAGCAGGAGATAATATCATCAGATCATCTGTTTATATCTACACAAGAGTTACAGCTTGGGGGGAAGAATCAGCTCCTTCTCAACCCTCAGGGTTAGTAGATATTTATGAAGATCAATTTGTTAGTGAATTCACTGGTTTATCAGATAATAGTGATGATCATGTGACACATTATAGGCTTTATAGGGCAGTAGGTGGGGCTTCTACAAGGAATTGGTTATTAGTTCCTTATCAAACTACTGCTGGTGTTCTAAAATATGATGCAGATAATAATATAAGATATGATATTCCAAAGGCTGATATTGCTACAGCAAAAGATGGAATGAGAGATGCAGATTTATTTATCCCCTTGGAATCAATGGAACATATTCCTCCTCCTAGTGATTTAAAATATTTAACAGATTTCTCTCATGGATTAATTGGTGGAACTTCAGATAAACAAATGTGTTTTGCAGAACCTTGGCTTCCTTATGCGTGGCCTATTGGTTACAGATATATGATGGATTCTCCAGCAGTTGGAGTAGGACACATTAGAGGAACTCCAGTTGCTTTCAGTGAAGATAAAGTTTACATATTTGAAGGAGCTTCTCCAGGAGCTTTTCATCAAAGAAAACTTTCTGAAACTCATAGCTGTGTAGCTACTCATTCAATTGTCAGTACAGCTCAAGGAGTATTCTTTGCTTCAAGAGATGGATTGTGTATAGCTACTTATAATGGAGTAGATGTTTTAACTGCTAATGTCTGGACTAGAGATCAATGGAATGAATTTGATTTAGAAAATTTACATGGATTCTATTTCAGAAATTCTTATATAGGATTTTTTGATGGGGATGATAAAGGATTTATGTTGACATTAGCAGGAGATCAGCTTTATGTAACTTCATTTGATCTTCCTTATGATTTTGTAGTTGGTTATCATTTAGCTTCAAATGATAAGCTATATTTAGGACTTCAAACTTCTCCAGGAAATAGAGATCTTTATGAATTTGATGGGGGATCAGATATAACTTTTACATGGAAGAGTAAGATTTTCAGAGTCCCTAAAATTAATTATGGTTGTTTTAAAATAGGGGGTGCATCAGGAGATTCAGATGTAAAAATTTGGGCTGATGGCGTTGTAGTGTTTGATCAGACAGTTGATCATAATAAATCAATAAGATTACCTGTAGGATTCAGACCACAGGAATATGAGATTGAATTAAAAGGTACAACTAAATGGCATGGATTTGCATTAGCAAATCAGATGGAGGCATTAAATGCCATTTAATAGAGAAAGAATTTCACTTCCATCTCCTCAAGATAAGAATTTTCTTGACAAAGTTAAAGAACTCTTAGAGGTTAGAGAGGGTTATAGGTCTACATTTGGAAAGGCTTATGTCACTTTTGATGACTTAGCACATGTGGATTTTGCTAAGACAGTGAAAGACACACCACCTTATGGGCCTGTTGTGTCTACAGATGGATCTATTCCTAAACCACCTTCTAATTTTCATATTGTACAAGAGACTTTAGGAAATAGATTATATTGGACTCAATCCCCTTCTGCTGATGTTTGGTATTATGAGATTTGGTATCACACTTCTAATGACAGGACTTCAGCTACTAAATTAGCTTCTGTACCTCATCCAATTGAGACTTATTTCCATGCTCTTAATGCTTCTACTGTCTTGATTGATAAATGGTATTGGATGAGAGCAGTTAGCTATAGTGGATTATATTCTACTTGGGTTCCACCTGATGCTATGGGTGGAGAAGTTGCTCCTGGAGCTGCTAGTTATGCTGAGTTAATTCAAGAAACTGTAGAACTATTAGAGGGTCAAATCAGAGAAGGGAGTTTATATCCTGATTTAAAATCCTCTATTGATACACCTAAAGACCTTTTAGATGCTCTATCATTATCCATTATGGAATATGTTTCAGAAGCTAATGAGAGATATGAGAGATTGGCTTTAGAAAAAGAAGTGACAGATGCTACAATTCATGTAGATCCTAATACAGGTCAAATTGAGTTAAAAGCTGTATCTTACATTAAGGGTGAAGTAGATGTTCGAATAGGTGTTGTTGAAACCTTTATGGATACACATGTGGATGATGTTTCAGCACATGCTAATCGTTTTGATAATGTATTTTCATATGTTGATGGTGAAGTTGCTAATGTTTCTACTGAAATATCTACTCATGTCACAGCTAATGAAGCTCATGCATCTTTATTTGATGCTGTATGGACTGAATTTAGTGATAATCATGCATCTTATACAAGTCAAATTGAAGCAGTAGCTGATGATTTAAGTGGAGAAGTTTCACGTATTGACACTTTATTTGTTGATGTAGGAGATTTAGAAGGTTCAATTGAAACAACACATGAGTTAATTGTTCATGAAGATACAGGTGTTCATGCAAAATATTCTGTGAAAGTAAATGCTAATGGTCATGTTGCGGGATTTGGACTTATAAGTAAACCCAATTTAGCTAATGGTCAAACTACTGAATTTGGGGTAGTAGTAGATAAATTTTGGATTGCTCATCCAGATGGAAATCCGGCTAAGAACAGAATTCCTTTTATCATAGATCAAGATCAAATAAGATTAGCTGGAGTTATTATTCAAGATGATTCTATAATGGCTGGACATATTGGAGCTGATCAAATCAATGCCTCACATATCCAAGCTAATGAGATTGATGGTACTCATATTTCAGCTGCTGCTGATATTATAATTGGACATGATGATCCTGCTCATCAAAGTGATTATTGTAGAATCCATGATGGTGATATTGATTTCTTTATGTATGATCCAATTACTGATACACATAAGGCACATAAAAATTTAAGGAAAATAGAATTTGGTGTAGCTAAAAATGATGAAGAAGTAATAGTACCTGGACCTTGGAGAGAGAATCCTAATATTATTATAGCTCCTCATCAAATGATAATTTTTAATCATGTTTATGGATCAGCACAAGATCAATTTTTAACTTTTGGTTGGGCTGCAATTGGTGATGGTTTAAATCCTGTTACAAAAGAATTTCATTTTAAACCACAAATTATGTTACATACGGGTTCTGCGGATTTTACTGGAACAGTAGATACTACTTTAACAGGATGGGGGACTAAAACATGGGGATGGCAAACTACTCCTGCTAATACTACTGAAATAAGTATATCATGTAATTATGATGCATATAATTATGAGGGAAATAATTTGGGTTGGATTAGAGTTAGAGTTTATATTGAGGTAGATGGAATTGGTCAAACTGAATTATCTGATTTAGCAGCACATAAACAATTAATAAGAACCGTTTCAGGTTCAATTAATGTTTCTAAAGGAACTCATTCATTTAGATTAAAAATTGTAGCTGTAACAGATTATCTTAGATCGTTTCAGGGTTTTACAGCAACATGGGACACTTATGGTTATAAAACCACCGCAGAAAGCACTGTTCTTTCTGGTGATGAAGTGACTTGGTGGGCAATAGGAAATTAATAGGAGGTCAAAATGGAAAAGAAAGAAAGGGTCATAACTATTTTTCAGAACAATCTGCATAGCAGGCTTACACCTGAATTAGCAAATGGGATGATACAAGCCATATGGCAAATCATTCAAGAAACTGAAAAGGATAAGCAAGATGATTCAGATAATTCCATATCTGGAAGTTGATGGTATCAGAACTTTAAAGGATTCTGATATTTATGAATTATTTGTTTTGATGAAATCAGAAGGAAAATTGGAACAGGTTTTTTATGATGGAAGTGTAAAAACACCTGATGATTTTCTTTTAATGTTTAAAAGACTAGATAATTGGTTGTATGTTTTTATGAATCAAGATGATAGGCCAGTAGGTTTCTTTTGGATTAATAATTTTGAAGGTTCATCTTGTAGAGTCCACTTTTGCTTTTTCAATAATGTAGGAAAAAATCTTTTAAGGGTTGCTATATCAGGTTTAGAACATATAGCAAAATATTTTAGATTAATTAGAGGGGTTACACCTCTCTATAATAGAACTGCATGTAAATTAGTGCAGAAATCTGGTATGAGGGTATTAGGTGTTGAACCTGATAGAATTTATAACTATTATACAGGTAAAACAGAACCTGCTTTAATCACTTATTATCATCAGAGAGTTGATGAGGAGGAGTCTTATGGGCGGAGGTAAAAGTGGAGGCACGGTCTCTACAGGCGTGGATAAAGAATACAACAGACGGATGGCTGCTATTGCTGAAAAACAACAAACTATGGCTGATGAGGTATTTGGTTGGTATAAAGAACATGGCTTGGATGTTGATGTTGCAGCTTTAGAAGCTAGAGCTGAATTAATCCCTCATCAAGCTGAAACAGAAAGAATGCAACTAGATGCTATGAGGAGATTGATTCCTGAAGCAGCTCAAACCACAGGTCAATTCCTTCAAGAAGCAAGACATTTTGATGTTCAAGGTTTGATGGGTAGAGCTCAAGCAGATGTAATTCATGCTCATCAAGGAGTAAGAGATCAGCAAAGACTTGAACAACGAAGGATGGGACTTACTCCTGATAGTGGTGTAGTTGCAGCTCAACAAGCAACAATGGGTATTCAGCAAGCTGGTGACATAGCCTGGGCTAGATCAGAGGCTAGGCAGTTGGGTGAACAAGAACGTTTTAGAAGATTACAAGCTGCTGCTGGCTTAGGATTAGGAGGTTAATTATGAGACATGGAACCCCCCCTTGGTTAGATCAGGCTAGAGGACTTTTAGGACAAGCAGCTCATTCCTTTGGATCTATGCAAGCTAAGCATGAACAAACCACTACAGGGGCTAGAAGTCTAGGTGGTGGATTAGGTGCTGCTGCTGGGGGAGCTATGGCAGGTGCTTCATATGGAGCTATGAAAGGAACTGCTATTAGTCCTGGTGTTGGTACAATTATAGGTGCTGGTGTAGGTCTATTAGGATATTTCCTATAAGGAGTTAATCATGAGTGAATTTTCAAAAAATTTAAAACAAGGTCTTGGTTTTATGAGAGAGTTAGAAGAAACTCATAGACCCCAACAGGTTGATCCTCGTGCTGCTATCCAAGCAAAATTGAGAGAGAATTTCAAATCTGGATGGAGTCAAGCTTTTGGTGAAGCTAAACCAGAAGGTTTCTCTTATTTGAATCATATGTTAAATCTTCCTCAAAAAACAAAAGGTAAAAAGTAATGAGTCCATTTTTACAAGAATTACAAAGAGGTATGGGGATAGCTCAACAGTTTACTCAATTGGATGAGCAGTTAAGACGTAGGCAACATCAAGAAGATATTAGAACTGGTCTTGGTGCTGAAGCCCTTGAAGATATTGACACTGCTACTTTAGGTGGAATGGAAGCTTATCAAGCTAGAGCTGGTTTAAAAGAAACTAAGCTCCGTTTAGATGAGATTCAAAGGCAGCACAGAACTAGAGATAATGTTGACTCCCTTATAAATCAATGGGGGAGTGCATTAGATGTTAGTGATCCTATTGAGATGTACGATATGACGAGTCTACGTAATAAGCCACCTGACATACCAGTAGAAGATTATTTACAAGCTTCTATGTTATTTGGTCAGTTCATTAAGCATGAAACAGGTTTGTTAAATCAACTGAATCAAATGAGAATGGGAGAATCAATTGAACAGCATGAACAATTCAAAAGAGATTTACATGAAGTTCGAGCTATGTTTGATAGAGGTGACTTAGTTACAGGTAAAGCAATGTTACGAGGAATTGTAAATGATACTTCTAATCCTTTTTTCATTGATTATAATGAAGATGGGACAGCAACTTTATATAGAGATAATCCAGCGGATGATGAAGCACCAGAAGTAGTAAAAGCTAATGTCGAAGTAGATACAGTTTTGCAGGAATTAAAAAGATTAGATGCTATGACAAATTATTATGTTCGTCAATTAGCTGAAGAAGATGCTGCGAGATATAATGCTGCTTCAACTCAAGAGCCTGTTACTATGTTCACTGAAGATGGAAATTTAGTTAAAATGTTTCATTTAAAAAGACCCTTTTCAGCTCAACCTGATGAAGTTATAGTAAGACTTCCAAATGGACAGACTCCTAAAGATGATGCAGGAAATCCTATTACTTTTAATAATATTATAGAAGCTGAATCTTATCTCAGACGAATTAGATTAAATCTTTTTGATGAGCAAGGACAAGCTGTTAATGTTCAAAAAATGGAACATGCTCGTCAAAGGAATATGAGAGAACATATGAGATGGATGCAGGAAATGGAAGAAGCAGGACAGAAAAGAGGTTTGTCTTTCTCAGAGAGTAGACAGGTAATAGAGGAAGTAATTCCTGCTTTGCAAACTATGTTGGATATCCCTTTTATTTCTGGAGATGTACCATCTAACTTAGCTCAATCTTATTATAATTTTGTAGATGCAGGAATACCTCCTGGTAGAGTTTCTGGTGTTATGTTAGAACTTTATCAGAATCTTGATCGTCATGCTCAACAATTAGAAGGTGTTGATTTGGATGATGAAGAAGCTATTTCAGCATTGACTACTCCTGGTCCATTCTGGACTGGTTTATTGAAATGGAGAAAGAGACAAGATAGAGGAGTAGGAGAGACCAGAGCTGAATATATTTCTAAACAAATGAATACTATCTCTAAAAAGTGGGCTGCTGGAGAAGAAACAGGAGTTCCTATTCTTGATAGAGCTTCTGTTGATCCTGAAACTGGAGAAGTTACAGGACTTACGCTTGAAGAAGATGATTTTGATCCAAGAGAAGTTCTTGATGCCTTAGGGGTGGGGGAAGAAACACCTATTCCTGTCACAGCTCCTGAACCAAAACCAGAACCTGAAGAAGAGAGTCCAGGTTTATTAGGTAGAGCTAAAGATGCTGTTGTTGATGTAGCTAGACGAGTAGAGGATGTTGGTTTGGCTGAAGCTGGTGTTCCTGAAGAAGAAAGAGAAGAAGCTAGAGCAGAAGCTGCTCGAAGAAGGGAAAGAGCTTTACAACAAGTAGTACCTGGTATTACTTCTGTAAGAGATTTTCTTGCTTCAAGTGGTGTGGAACTTACTCGTCAAATGGAAAATATAGGAACCCTAATTCTTACAGCATTGACTATTTATCCTAGTGAACCTATAAGAATTACAAGAGAACAGGCTGTAAAGAAAGCAAAGGATTTTCAAACTTGGTCTAAAAATAGATATAAAGATGGATCAAGAGTCTCTATTCAAGATGCAATGGAACAATATGTAAAAGAAGAAGGTAGATAATGGAATCTTTTTTCAAGACATTCCAGACTAAGCCTGATGTGTGGAAGAGTATGAATGAAAAGCAGCGTCAAGCTGTTTATTCAACATATTTTGATAAATATGTTCGTCCACAAAATCCCCAATTACAGGACATTACACCAGAGGTGTATAAAACTGTTCAAGAAGAGTTTGTTAATACTGCAGAACAAACTTTTCAAGGAACCAGTCGTGAAATGGGGAGATTCCATGTTATGGGAGATGAGCCTCCTGAAGATGATTCTGTTTGGAAACAAATTCAAAGAGGCTTTCATACTGGACTTAGGATTATTGAAGCTCTCCCTTATGGTGTAGCTGCTAGATTTGGTAGTGATGAACATAGGGATTGGATGATAGACCGTTATTTTGAAACATTGGAGAAAGCTCCTTTATTTCATGAATGGCCTGGATTGCAAAATCTCGATACACCTGAGAAAAGAGCAGAAGCTATTAGTTATATGGCTGAACATACACCTACTCAAGCTGGGATATTTGCTACTATTATGGGTGGTAATGTAGCTGGAGCTTGGGCAGCAGCTAAAGCTGGTGCAGCAATGGGGGCTCCTCTTGGACCTAAAGGTATGGCCTTGGGTGGTGCGATAGGTGGTGCTTTAGTCGGATCTGCTCATTATTTAGCATCAGGTTATCCAAGACGTAGACGAATGGGAGCTACTCATGAAGAAGCTACAGGCATTCCTGATCTCATGGATGTTGCTTCTGGTGTTGCTTCTATTGCTGGACCTTGGATGCTTATGAGAGCATTAACTAAAAAAGCTGGAACAGAATTTGTTGTCAATCGTGTACAAAATATATTAAAGAAAGCACCTGTAGTAGCTTCATCGGAAGCTGTAGGTGAAGTCATTGCTGAAGCTTTTCAAATTGTAGGTGATGAAGTAGCTACAGGTGTTTCTCTTACTTGGAAAGAAATTCAGCATAGATTGGAATCTGTTGCTGTTGTAGCTGCTGCTTTTAGTGGTGGTATATCTGTTAGTACAATGAGTGTTATGAGAATGAGTGATCATACAGATGTCATTCAGTCTGTTGTACATGATCTTACAGAAAATCAAGCAATGGTGAATAATCCTGCTCTAACTAGAGCAGCTATTAACATTTTGGAAAGAGTTGAACAACCTACTAGAGAACAACAAGAAGTTCTTAAAGTGCTGAAAGACGATTTAGCTAATATTGATGAGAAAGCAGTTACACGTGAAATGAATGTTATGTCAGAAGCAGCAAGAAGATCTTCCGGCTTAACTGAGGAAGTAGCTTTAGGGCGTGCTAAAGAATTAATTCAGTTGGAACAAGAAAGATCTTTAACTAGCGATGAATCTCTTGAACTTATAGCTATATTTGCTAATCAGCCTAATTTTAGGACTAATGTAAGTAGAGGTCTCATCACTATAAATGAACTTATGGGTTTAGAAGATGCTGTAACTCCTGAAGTGTTAGCTACTAGGAAGGAAGTTCAACAACAAAAGGATCTCTCAGAAGCTACTTGGAAAGAGATTCAAGATGAAGCTAAACGCTTAGAGATTCCAACTCATATAGGTAAAAGACCTAAAAAGAAAGTTGAAATCCTTCCTGAAATTGAAGCTGTTTATGAGCAACAGAGGAGAGAAGCAGCGACTAGAAGGGTTAAGGATGAAACTGTTCCTAAAACTGTAGCTGATGAACTTCAATTAGTAGCTCAAATGGAAGCTTTACAAAAGCTTGTATATAAAGCTGAAACTGCTACTATTGAGGAAGTTGAAGAGATCAGACAGAATAGAATATCTGAACTACAAGCTAGAGATGATTTGACTCAAGGTGAAATCAATGAATTAACTTTCCTTAAAAAGAATAAGAATTTAAGAGAGATAGCGCCTTATTATGGATTAAGGTTAGAAGCTATTGATAAGCCTCCTGAAGAGATGACTCAACCTCAACTCATTCAAGCTGCCAGAGAACTCAATATTGTCACTGAAGGTAGGACAAGAGAAGATATTGAACAACTCCTAATTGAAAGGTTAGATTATACCCCTCAATATGCAATGGAACTCTTTGGTACTGAAGAATTCATGTACCATGAAATTGAAAAAGCTATTCAAGATCCTAAATTTAGTTTCCCTAAAGTTTCTAAGCGTCAGGATTTAGTGACCTTTATTCAAAATTTAGCTAAGAAGGGTAAATTAAAACAATCTGAAATTGATGATTTAAAAGTGATTGATTGGCTTGAAACTGAATTCAGTCCTACAGAAACAGTTTCTAAAACGCAATTAGCTGATTATATTAATGCGAATAGAGTTAGTTTAAAAGAAGTCCAATATGGAGGGATGGTAGAAAAAATAAGATATGGAGCAGATAGGGTTTTTGATTCTATAGAGCAAGTTCTAGATCATTATGCTAATATACAAAGAGCAAATATGAAGGATTTTGCAGATGTAAAGGCTATAAAACAGGAGAGAATTCGTAGGGAGTTTACAGATAGAGTAATAGATGAAGAACCCATGAATTTATTAAAGCCTTCTGCACACGATTATCAAATGGGTTTTAATTATCTAGGTTTTAAAGCCTATATAACAAATAATCATTTTCTAACTTTTCGTGCATCTGAAAATATGGGGAAAGAGTTACAACAAGTAGAAAAAGATATACTTAATGAGACAAGAGAAAGATTAAAAAAACAGGGATTTTCAGTATATGCAGTTGAGCATTCACTTGAGAAAAAATATGTTATAGCTAAGGATGAAAGTTCAGCTATAGAATATTATATTACTCGATTTTTTGATATGTGGCCTTTAGAACTGCTAGAGTTTGCTATTGAATCTGCTGAAGGTGAGAATTCGTTACAAAGAGAAGTTAATAAACGCTATTTAGAATGGGCAAGAGAAACTGAAGCTAGCGATCCAGGTCAATTTTATCTTAGTCCAAGGTCTATAACACCTATTACTGATCAAGATACTGTTCATCATAGAAGATATGTGCATCCTGGACCTTTTAAGAATTATAGAGAATTAGTGTACAGTATGTCTTTAAGTGATATACAAAGAGATGGTACTGATCCTACTTTTAGGAATTTAAATCATTTTCCTGATGATAATATGGTTATCTCTATGATGGTGTTAGATCGTAAGGGACAACAAGGTGAAGATATATTGTTCATTGAAGAATTCCAAAGTGACTGGCATCAAAGAGGTCAAAAATATGGTTATGGTCCTCGTGATCAACAAATAAGACTTGAGAAATTAGAATATGATATGACTAATTTAAGAGAAGAAATCTCTCGTAAATTAGATGATATTATTGTTGATAAAGAAAATTTAATAATTCCTAAAGCTGATAGAGCAGATACAACTACAGAATGGATTGATGCTTTAACTGAGCAATCTATTTTAAAATCTGATAAACCAGAAATAGTAGACAGTTATCAATTTATTAAGCCTGTTTTGGAACGTGCTCAAAGACTGTGGGCTTATGAATCACCAATAACAGCATTAAAAGTGGCATTACATTATAGACATGAACATAATTGGGAACAGCAAGAAGGTTTTTTTCGTTTAGCTAATGAAGGAATACACCTTTTTGATTATGGAGATTATTATCTATATCTTGAAAATATATATAGTTCTTTGCCTAGACCAGAAAACAACTACACTATACCAAGAGATCAAGTAATTTCAGATGTTATGAATACCCTTACTGCTGATTATGTTTCAGATTATAATGTTAGACTACATCAACAATGGTTAAAAAGGGATATAGGTGAAGAAAATATTAAAAAAGATTTAACAGCCGATCTAGCTAAAGATATATTTAATCTGAATAAAATGAAAGAAAAAAGAGCTTCTTATAATAGTCAAATCCCTCTTCCTGCAACTCAGCCTTTAATGAAAGCTACTGAATCATGGGCTATGTTGCCTATTAAAAGAGCTATATTTGAAGCTGTTGAACAGGGTTATAAGAAAATAGCTTGGCCTAGTGGGAGAAAGAAATCTATGCAATGGCAGAATCCTAGATTAGAAAAATTCTATGATAGGGATCTCCCAAAGATGGTGAATAAATATCTCAAACGATATGGAGATGTTAAAGCTAAATTTGAACCAGAAGCTTTTCCTACAATGAGAGAAGGAAGGTTTGTTGAAGCCTGGACTATTGACATTTCTGAAGGGATGCGTGGAAAGCATCCAATGTACAAAATAGTAAAGAAACCTAAGAGACCTGTTATAAAGAGTGAACTCCAAAAGAGAGTGGAACAGTCTCTAGAAAAATTTCCTACGATTAAAAAGAGTACAAAGGTAATTCAAAGGGAATCTGAACTTCCTAAAGCAATTCAAAGAGACCTTAAACTAAAGAAAAAGGAAGGTCAGATAGGAGCTGTCACTTACGGTCCTACAATTTATGTCATAGCAGATAATATCTCCACTGAGCATATGGCTGATTATGTGTTTCTTGATACCCTCATTCGACATGAAGGAAGGCATAGTCTCTATAATCGAATTCTTGGTGGTCCTGCTCAGAGAAAAGTTTTCTTCAATAAAGCAGCTATGTCTTTAAAGACAGAAGTGAGTGAATTCTTACAACGTCATGATATGGAGAACACAACTGAGAATAGAAGATGGGCTGCTGAAGAAATTGTCACTGACATGGCAATGGCTGGTCAGCCTTTAAGAGCTGTGGATCAATTGTTTGCTAAGTTGATGGAATGGGCTAGAAAGATTGTTGGAAAAGATTTCAACATGACTAAATCTGAAATGAGAATGCTTTTAGCTCATACAGATTTAGCTCTAGCTGGTAAATATCCTGATATGAGTTCAGTGTACACTGGTCCTGTCTCTCATATTCCTCAATATTCATTTGCTGGTTTCTCTGCTAGTTTACAAGGAACACAATGGGATAAAGGTATTCCTAATTTAGGTGCTGCTGTTGATGCTGTCATTGATGGTAAGTTATCAAGAAGAGAAATTTTTGATAAATATGGATGGTTTGAAATAGCTGATAATCAATGGTATTATTACATTGATTCAGATGATATAGTATTTAGAGAACCAGATAAGATATTTGATTATGCTGATTTTTTTGAAGAAGTTGGTATGTCAACTCCTAGAGTTTCAACTGTAACATTTAAATTGAATCACTTAATAAAAGATGAGAATGTAAAATTATTTGAACATTATCCAAAATTAAAAGATTCTATTGTAGAATTACAATTATATCGAGATCCAAAAGATTGGAAAAAAAGAGATTTTGGAGGTTGGTATAGCACTCGATATGATGGAACACCTGTTATCCGAATAAATTGGATGAGTCGAGAAGGATGGAATAAATTTCATTCTGCATGGAAAGCTGATGTTAAAGCTCAAGTTCAACAAGAAGATAAAACTTATTTTAGACGAATTCTTATTCATGAGATTCAACATGCTATACAAGCTCAAGAAGGTATAGAATATGCTAAAGGGTGTAATCCTAAATCAACTATTGTTTTAGGAAGAGTTAGGGATATGATGGACCCTGAAATTAACAATTTAATTGAAGTACATCGTTATTTTAAATATATAGAAAACAGATTTAATGATAACAATGAAAATTTAATTTTATTTGGTAATAAACCTTTTAAAGATATTATGTCTTTTGCTAGATTCATGGATAAGGAACAAGGTACTGAATATGTAAAAACTGTTAAAGAATATAATCGTAAGCATGAAAGAATTGTAAAGTCTGTTAAATTAAAAGATCTTTTAGCTAAACAATTATATATGACTGAGATTGGTGAAGTGATGGCTCGTTATTCAGCTTGGCTGGATCAGAATCCTAGTTGGAAAAAACTCTATCCTCTGGATGGTATCCAAGTAATGCTAGGTGGTGAAGGTCTTATGAATCCAGGGCAAGATTTATCAGATGTTTTATGGTCCTTACAAGGCGATCCTATTTCAATTAAAGAATCACCTCATTATAATCTTACTCAGTCTACTAGAAATGCTGAAACTAAGAATAAGAATGTTTTTAGACTTCCTGTAATGCCCTTTCCTGCTGAAGAAACAATAGGAGATGGTGAAGGAATCTATATAAAAGGTGAATTTAAATTCGGTCTAAAGACAGTGTTCCAATCTGTATCAGATAGATTCAGAGATTTAGGAGAAGCTTGGTCAGATGAATTTGCTGACAGAATAGACAACTATTACAATGAGTTAGAAAGAAGATTGGGAATGGTGAATGCTCCTTTCCATGACATAATGAAAAAAATAGATAAGCCATTGATTTTTGGTGGTAGTGGCAAAGGTCGTTATCTACCAAATTTTGGTAAATATTTTCAACATTTAGATAATGGAAGAGTGGATGAAGCTCAAGCTATTTATGACCAATCTCCTAAAGAAACTCAGCAGCTCATTGATGCGTTTAAAGAATTAGCTGATAAGATTGGTGATGAGAATCTGCAAGTTAGATCTCCTGATGGTAGACCTCTCATGGTTTATGATGGAGAAATGTATGTTTGGGATGGAGGAAAATGGATTCCAAGGAGTAAAGCTAGACATATCATAGAGAAACTGAAAGAAGAAACTCGTTATAAAGGTGGATGGAGACCTATAAGAAAAATTATAAAAGGAATCTATTTTCCAAGAGTTATTCGAGAAGAGGTTAAAGCTTTAAGAATTAATCCTGGTTTAGATCCTCAATTATATAAACAGGTTATTGATGCTTTAGAAGCTACAGGAAGATTCTCTACGAGAGAAGCTGCTCGAAAATGGTTTCAAAAAGGATCATTCGTTGAAGTAAATAAGAATGATTATCTAGCTAATATTGAAAAAGCTAGAAGAGAACCTCTACCTGAAATCTTTTATGATTATTCATGGGATACAGCAGCTGATTATCTCTATTCATGGGCTAAGAGAGTAGCACAAGTTGAAACATTTGGACAGGATATAGCTGGTACAGGAGAATATCTTGACACTGTTATTAATAAACTCCCTCCTGGTACACATAGTAATTATGCTATCATGGTTAGAGATAGGATCTATGATGCTCAGACTAGAGATAAGACTACTGAAGTTATAGGCACTCTGAATATGTTTGCTACAGCTACTCAGTTAGCTAACCCTGCTACAGCTTTGCGTAACCTTATAGGTGGTACAGCTCTCAATTTTGTAGCTATGGGTCCAAAGAATGTGTCTAAAGCTTTTAAGTCTTTAATGGAAGATTGGACAGCCATCAATAAAGAGGGTGTTGAATTAGGCATCCTTGGTAAAGATGTCATGAATCTTTTAAATGATAATGATATGAGGAATGCTACTACTCGTCATGGTAGAATTAATGAAGAAGTTGCAAAATTCGCTAAGTGGAGTATGAGTAGGAGCATGTACAAATACACTGAGAATATTATTAGGGCAACAGCTATGGTTGCTGCTAAACACTATCTCACTGAGAGTTTAAATCATATCAATCAACATGGAACAGAGAATAGAAAAGCAATTAAGTTTATTAATTGGTGTAAGACACATAATTTAAATGCTGAAAAACTCATTATGGAAGATGGACAGGGAGCTGAAACAGCTAAGATGTTGAGAAAAGCTGTTAATATCCCTCAAGGTTCATATCGTATTGATATGACTCCAATGTTTGTTGACACTAAATGGGGTAGATTTCTATTCAAATATCAAAAATTCTCTACTCAGGTTTCAAGACTCTTTTATATGAATTATATGAAACCTCTTATGAGAAGCATTAATGATCCAGCTTATAAAGGAGAAAGAGCTGCTAATTTTGCTAAGATCTTTGCCTTCTTAGGAGCTGGTATAATCGGTGGTACATTAGATGCTACATTGAGATTCAGATTATTTGGCTATCCAGATAGAGGTCCAGATCCTGAAGATCTGTTAGAACAGATTGCTCAAGATGATTGGGAATCTTTAAAGTTAGCTTGGTTCTTGGATAGAGCACATAATTCTCTAATTAATTCAGGTTTGTATGGAATTTTTTCTACTCCTGTTCAAGCTTTCACTGACATAACCCATCAAAGAAGAATGGCAAATCCATTTGATCCTCCTGGAATAGCAGTAGTCTCTGCTTTTCAGGATATATTACAGAAATTAGCTCAACAAAAGAATTTCACTAAAAGAGATATAATGGATACGATTGATCAGAATTGGGCTATGATAAGAGCTTATAGAAGAGCAGGAATGTCAACTCTTGAAGCTATTGGATTAGAATGGAAAGAGGTAGACTATCATGCAGCCCGAAAAGATTTCTTTTATGTCCGTAATCTGACTAGGAGATGGATGACAGATCAGGGTTATGATACTCGTACCCCTCAGTTAGGTCAGATATGGAGAACAGAAAGAAGTCCATTGAATCAGCAAATATATGAAGCTATTATGACAGGGAGACCAGAACAAGCTAGGATTCTCTATCAGAGAGCTATGAGAAGAGCTCAAACAAGAGAAGAAAGAGATACGATTAGAAGAAGTGTTACCATGTCTCTGAGAAATAGGCAACCTGTTGCATTTGTTGGTAGGGCTAATAATGAAAGACAACAGGAATTCTTTAGGTGGTTACAAACTACTAATCAAGTTTCAGAGGCAAATAAAATTAGAATTCAGCGAATTCACCAGGATTACTGGAATAGCGTACGTTTAGCAGGAATTAACTAAAAATTAATAAGGCGTTTTTGAGACAACCCTCTCTAATATGACCTAGAGTATGGGATTTGTTTCGGACCTCCAAAAACGCCTTATTAAATAAGGTATTTTTAATCAAAAACCACTATCTGAGAAAATCTATTTTACTCAACTGAAACAATTTCAATCGGCACCCCTCTATAGTAATTTCTAAATTTTCTTAAAGACCCTTCTTTCGTTTCTCCTAACTCTTTATTTAGTAACTCAACTTCACCCTGAGTGAGATGGAAAACAGGAGGAGGTTCTGCATAAGTTTCCATATAGTCTGCAAAATAGGTGTCTAATATTCCTTTAACAGATTTATTCTTTTTAGGCATATTAAATTTCTTTGCTTGCTTATCAAACTCCTCCCAAATATTAACGTTCCCATCATAATAAGTATTTGCATTAGGAAAATTTATATCCTTCTCCTCTTTATTGAAATCCTCAAGCCATTGACTATATTTACTTAATTTTTCTATATCCCCATCCCTACACCCATCTTTATGATTTAACCTACCAGAATATTTTATAATATTCCCTAATAGGAATCCTTTAAATTGCTCAGGAGTGAGCTTTGCTTTGATATAATCAATCACTGAAATACCTCCTGCATCATAATAATTCCATTTTTTCATTTATTTCTCCCTATTTGTTGATTTATTTGGATAATTTTTAAAATCTCCAAAGTCCGTAGTAAAAATTTCTTTAGAACATTGTTTACAAAAATTAGACATATGTCCTCCTAACATCTTGAATATCCACAACTTCTACAAATTGGACAACCACCTTGCATAAATACAGTACGTTCCCCACAATCTGGACATTCCAATCCTAGCTCTTCACCATCATCATCTATATCAATAGGGAGATAGACTCTTAGAATCCTAGCCAGGACAGCAGAAGCATCATTCACACTGAATGTACTCTTATCCAATTGTTTAATGATTAACTCCAAAGGGATGTCTGATCTACAAAGGAGACTTGTAAGCCTCGTAATGGTTGACCATAAACTATATTTCTCTTGATAGAGAGCTTCTTGATAGACACCTGCTCCATTAATTCCTGCTTCTCTAGGGAGAATAGCAAAGATCTCTAAAGGGAGACCATCATTATCCTGACTAACCATTACATATAATTTAGATCCATGCCAATAAACTCTGTGTCTTCCACCAGGTTCATAATCATAAGTATCTTTAATGTAAGGTCCAATAGAGAGTGCTTTTTCTTGCTCTTTTCCTGTGGAATATATTCCTTTTTTACATCCATCTCGAAAAACTGTTATACCTTTTAAATCTTGTTGCCAAGCCTCCATAATAATTTTTTCAATTGTTCGTGGTGCAATATCATTTGACAAATTAATTGTAGAAGACACTCCACTATCTGTATATTCTTGTACTATAGATTGTAGAGCAATTCTATCCTCCCAAGGAATTTCAAAGGCTTCAATATAATTCAATTTCCGTTTTAACTCATCTAGTGCATCATGAATGAGACCTGTATCATTTAGTGATTCACGAAAGACTGGATTATGAATAATAAAATCTAACACAGGTTTATGAATGAAATCAAAAGTCTTATCTTCTCCTCTCAAACTCCTTTGATAAGACATAGCATAAAGTGGTTCAATGCCTGATGTACAATTGTTTGCTAAGATAGAGATGCTACCAGTTGGACCCACTGTGTTAAAAGCAGTATTCCTTAGACCGTGTTCTATAATTTCTTTTTTCAGAGAATTATCTAGATCTAAATTCTCTATATAAGGGCTATCTAAAAAGTTTTCTCTCGCCTCTTTGAATTGAAATGCTGGACAACATCCTTTTTCTTTAGCTATAGCTAGAGAAGCTTCAATCTCTGTCAGAGCTTTTCTTTTTAGTATAGGTTCAATGAATTGAATTGATCCTAGAGAACCATATAACAACCCCATCATTGCAAATGTGTCTGCTAGACCAGTGAATTCTAATCCTATTCTCTTACCAAACTTATCTGCTTCTTGTTGTTCAGGAAGAGGATGCATATTCTCATTGGTATCAGACATATCATTTAAGAAATAAACTGCTTGATAGACATCCTTTTCAAATGTTTCCATATCAAATTTAGCATCTTTAGTAAAAGGATAATTTACATAATTAGGAAGCACTAAAGCACCTAATAGACAATTATTCCAATTAGCTAGAGGTTGTTCACCACAGTTGTGAGCAACTATCCCACCACAGAAATTCCAGGGAAATCCCCCTTTCATTCTGAAGTCCCAAACTTCCTGCTCACCTATCACCTTGTAGTCTGTCACCCTGGTAATAGACTTTGTTTTATTATTGAATGTTTGGATATTATTTGTCTTTCTCTCTGAGAGAAATCCTATCACCTCCTTAAATTTCTTCCCACATCGAGGAGGAATCTGAATATTATATGATTTTTTAGATTCATAAGTTCCATTATCCCACTTAATTTTTTGAGGAGTATTAGAGGATATAG
>SL_3KL_010_SEDDRAFT_10000353_pt1 | contig 36487 bp, 32 predicted proteins | sample SodLakKL_010_SED_2_FD_10381 | JGI IMG/M metagenome (IMG submission 10381) | reverse complement strand
TCGACCAGCGCACAACCTACGAGGCTGATCCCCTGCATACGGCAAAGGCCATTGAAGCCGCGGGCATTGGTTATCTGCACCTGGTTGACCTTGATGGTGCCAGGACCGGGAATCCTGCCAACCTGCATATTCTGGAAAAACTGGCCGGGGAAACATCCCTGCAAATAGACTTTGGCGGGGGTGTCCGCGATCTTGAAACAATCCGCAGGGTGTTGAAGGCAGGGGCCTTCAGGGTAAATCTGGGCACTTTCCTTTTTTCCGGGCCCGGTATCGCGCAGCAATGCACGGAAACTTTTGGCCGGGATGCCCTGATCGCCGCCGCAGACATCAGCCAGGGCAAGGTGGCGGTAAAAGGATGGCAGCAACGATCTCAAATGAAAGCCGCTGAGTCGATCGATGCACTGATGAAGGCCGGATGGCTGTACATTTCCGTCACAGACATCGGCCGCGACGGCACCATGGAGGGGCCGGATCCTGATTTCTACAAACCCCTGGTTGACCGGTATCCTGAGGCAAGATTCATTGGCGGGGGCGGGGTAGCTTCCATGGCAGATCTGCACTTGCTGGAATCATGCGGCCTTTATGGCGCTGTCACCGGCAAGGCAATATTTGAAGGCAAAATAAGCCTGGAAGCGCTATCAGGATTCAATAAAAAACATGACAATCCAAGGCTGAAAAAAGATTACAAACCGTAACCACACACCATTCCCTTTGTACAATGCTTACAAAACGTATCATACCCTGCCTGGACATTAAAAACGGACGCACCGTGAAGGGCGTTACCTTTGGCAACCTGCAGGATGCGGGAGATCCGGTTGAACTGGCGGCAAAATATTCCGGGTACGGCGCCGATGAACTCTGTTTACTCGACATTACGGCTACGCTCGAAGGCCGGACAACCTTCCTGAAAGTAGTGGAAGATGTGGCTGCAATGGTTAGCATTCCATTTACGGTCGGGGGAGGCATATCGGACGAAAAACAGGTGGAAACCCTGCTGTCGAAGGGTGCCGACAAAGTCTCGGTAAACAGCGCAGCCATCAAAGACCCAAAACTGATTACCCGGTTATCACAGGCTTTTGGCAACCAGTGCATAGTGGTTGCCATTGATGCCCGCTTTGATGGAAACCGGTGGGAGGTGATGAGCCATGCCGGGACCAATGCCACCGGGATCGCGGCACTTGACTGGGCCAGACAAAGCCGTGACCTGGGGGCCGGGGAGATCTTGCTGACCTCTTTTACAGCCGATGGCACCAGGCAGGGATTTTCACTCGACATTACCCGTGCCGTTGCTGATGCGGTAAGCATCCCGGTAATTGCCTCAGGCGGAGCCGGGGAGGCGCGCCATTTTGCAGAAGTCTTTGACCGCGGACGGGCCGATGCTGCTCTGGCGGCCGGAATATTTCATTATGGCGTAACAACCATCGAAAAAGTGAAAAATTATTTAAAAGCACACGGAATTGAAGTCAGATAACACATTTCAACATAACACAACATTGAATAATATGAAGGATCTGGATCTGAATACATTGGATTTTTCAAAGGGCGGCGGGCTGATGCCCGTGATCGTACAAAACCAGAACACCCACCAGGTGCTCATGCAAGCGTGGATGAACAGGGAAGCCCTGGAAGCAACCCTTGCCAAAAGACGGCTTACGTTGTTCAGCCGGAAAAAACAGCGGTTATGGATGAAAGGAGAAAGCTCCGGCAATTATATGGAGGTGCTCAGCATACACCCCGACTGCGACAAAGACTGTTTACTGATTGGTGTAAACCCTGCCGGGCCCGCCTGCCATACAGGCACCGTCAGTTGTTTTGATCAGCAAGGCACCGCCATGAAAGAACCCGGCCGCGACCAGGAACCGGATTTGGAGTTCCTTGTAAAACTGGAAACATTGTTGCGCAACCGGCGTCAGGCCGATCCAAAAACAAGCTATACAGCCAGCTTGTTTGCGGCAGGGATCAAACAGATCGCAAAAAAAACCGGAGAAGAAGCAGTGGAACTCATTCTCGAAGCAGAACAAGATGATCGTCAGCGTTTCATTGAAGAAGCAGCCGACCTGCTGTACCATCTGAACGTATTACTCATCGCCAAAGGAATGGGCCTGCAGGAAATCATTTCCGAATTAAAGAAACGGCATAAAGCCTGATATCGCTGATTAACCCAGTTGCGCGAGGGCTTCTTCCACTGTTTCGACCGGTCGTTTGCAATGTCCCATGCTGCACACATAGATCATGGTTTTGCCCGGTGCAAATCGTTTCGAGAAAACAGGCAAACCACTTGCGTTTTTTTCTGTATCTGCCCAGGCGATCAGCACATCCGGCAAATACATGGTGTTGAACTCAGCCGCTCGCGAAGCTGCTTCCGGGCCGGCAATCACGATGGTATGAAAAGGTCCGGTGTGATGCATCAGCAATATGCCCCAGTTGGTAAAACTGCTGCTGTATTTGTCGAGCCGTTCCCGCATGTCTCCAAGCATTTTTGAACTGCGGTCACCCCAGCGCGCTTCTTCAAAATAGTGGGCCAGGTAAAACAGTACCCGCGCCATTACGCTGTTCGATGCAGGGATTACGTTGTCGTGCAGCTCGTAATGGGGTGCCGCCAGTTGTTCGGCATCAGTTGCGCTGAAGGCAAACAAATGGGTGCCCGGGGTGGAAAAATGTTCCAGTACATATTCCGCCAGTTTTTTCGCTGCCTTCAGATAAGGAAGGCGCCCCGATACCTGGTACAGGCTGACCAGGGCCATCGAAAACAAGGCATAATCTTCCAAAAAGCCTGCTATGACAGGTTTTTTGTCCCACAATGTCCGGTAGAGCCTGCCATCTTTGTCCATAGCATGGGCCAGGATGAAACCGGCCGCATTCGTGGCAGATTTCAAAAATCGTTCGTCACGGAAAGCGGCGTATGCATCCGACAGACCGGCTATCATCAAGGCATTCCAGGAAATCAGCACCTTGTTGTCAAGGCCCGGCCTTACACGTCCATCTCTGGCCTGAAGCAATTTTCTTTTTGAACGGTCGAGTACCTTTTTCCACAAGTCCCGGTCCATGTCCATCCGGTGGGCAAATTCTTCATCCTCAACAGTGCGCAGCAGGATGTTTTTTCCCTGCTCCCACAGGCCCTCTTTGCCAATCCGGTAATATTCCTTTATCAACGGGGCATCATCGCCCAGCAAAGCATCCACTTCCTTGCCGGTCCACACATAGAACTTGCCTTCCTCGCCCTCGCTGTCTGCATCAAGGGCCGAATAAAACAACCCGTCCGGGGAGGAAAGTTCCCTTTCTGCAAACGCAATGCTTTCGTACACAACCGCTTTGTAGAACGGGTCCCCGGTGTGCTTACAGGCATCCGAGTAAAGGGAGATCAGTTGCCCGTTGTCGTAAAGCATTTTTTCGAAATGGGGGACTTTCCAGTGTACGTCTGTTGCATAACGTGCAAAACCACCCCCAATCTGATCATATATGCCGCCCATGGCCATTTTTTTAAGGGTCAGTTTGAACTGCTCCAATGCCAGGTGGTTTTTTGTTTGGTTGTGGTAATGCAGCAAAAAGGCCTGGTTGCCTGGCAGGGGGAATTTCGGGGCCCCTGCGGTGCCACCTTGCTTCCGGTCCGCATACTCCATCAGGTTATCGAACATGTTCTGTACATCCGGTCTGCCAAAGGCGGGGTTTTCGCGACCAGCCTCCACAAAATGTGCTGTGGAGGCACCCTTTGTCAGGTTGTCGGCTTGTTTCAACACATCCTCATACTGTTGGTGGTAGAGTTCCGACACGCGTTCCAGAATACCCATCCATTGCTGCTTCGGAAAATAAGTACCTCCCCAGAAAGGCCTTCCGTCGGGCAACGCAAAACAATTCAGGGGCCATCCGCCGTGTCCGGAAACCATTTGCACTGCATTCATGTAGAGGTGATCTATGTCGGGGCGTTCTTCCCGGTCAACCTTGATGCATACAAAGTGCCGGTTCATCAGGTGCGCCACTTCCCTGTCTTTGAAACTTTCGCGTTCCATCACATGGCACCAGTGGCAGGCTGAATAGCCAATACTGACAAGCAGCGGTTTGTTCTCCCTGCGGGCTTTGTCCAACGCCTCTTTCCCCCAGGGGTACCAATCGACAGGATTCAGGATATGTTGCAGCAGGTAGGGACTCGTTTCCCCTTTAAGGTGGTTTGTTACAGGCATAGATTACTGTTTTAGAGCCCGCAATACACTTCACTCGCCTCCCAAAGTTGTTCAGCCACTTTCATGTCCTTTGCATGCCGGGTGGTTTTGGCTACTTTGTTTTTGGCAAAATATTCGCCACTGATGCCGTTAAGTGCGGGTGAAGTGGCAAGGTGAATGGTGGTTTGCGCTCCTTTTTCGGGAGAGATCATGAACCATTGAAATACTTTCAGCATAAACGAAGGCATCTGGTCAAACAGGCGGGTATTGACCACCCCGGGGTGCAGGCAATTGACAGTCACACCACTTCCTTCAAGGTCCCTGGCCAGCTTCCGTGTAAACAACACATTGGCCAGTTTGCTCTGGGCATAGGCGTGCATGCTGCTCCAGCGTTTTTTCTTTTCCAGGTCGTTAAATTTCATACGGGTTCGTTTGTGGATCATGCTCGATACATTGACAATCCTTGCCGGGGCGCTGTCTTTGATGATGTCGAGCAGCAAGTTGGTGAGCAGAAAAGGGGCCAGGTGATTGACTGCAAAATTCAATTCGATGCCATCGGCCGATTCCCGGCGTTTCATCTCCCAGATACCCGCATTGTTGATCAGGATGTGCAGCCGGTCATGTTTTGCACGAAATGCATCTGCAAACTCCCTGATGTCGTTCATCGAGGCCAGATCGCATGGCATCAGCTCCACGACAGCACCCGGGTTCTTATCCTGGATCTCTTTTTTCAGGGCCTCCCCTTTTTCCATGCTGCGCGCCGGCAACACCAGGATGGCCCCCCTTGCGGCGAGGTTCAGGGCCGCCATGCGCCCAATGCCTGAGGTGGCGCCTGTAATGATCGCTGTTTTTCCTTTAACTTCCATAATATCAAGACTTCCGTCAATTCATATATTTTTTTTAGCCCGGTGAACCGGGCGTTTGCAAACACGTGGCAGACAAGCTCACGGACTGGTTTACATTCCTAAGAACATTTTTTGGGATACATTTGTTTGAATGATGATAATATGCCCGGGCTGGGTTGCCGGCCAATTGACCATCAATGAAACAAAAAATGGCTTTTATGATATTTTTTACCATCGTCATGGGCATCTATGCCCTGGCAAATTATTATGTATTCATGCGGGGATTGCAGTCCCTTCCCTCAGACAGTCCTTTCAGGACATGGTATATCTGGCTTTTCTGGATCCTGGCATCTGCTTACATCGCCGGACGCATCCTTGAGAATATTTACCTGAGCACCTTCAGCGACGTGCTGGTTTGGACAGGGTCCTTCTGGCTCGGGGCCATGCTCTATTTTTTCCTGCTGGTGGTGTTTTTTGACCTGTTGCGTTTGGTTAACCATGCCATTCCATTTTTCCCGCAAGCGGTGACTGCCAACATGGGCAAAACACGCATGCTGGTTTTTGCCGGGTCAGTAGCCCTGGTAACACTCACACTCATTGCGGGGCATATCAATTCGCGGCACCCCCGGGTCAGGCACCTCGACATCCACATCAGCAAAGAAGCCGGCACATTCAACAGCATCCGTGCCGTATTGATGTCTGACATCCACCTGGGCACCCTGATTGGCAACGGGCAATTGCGAAAGGCCATTGAAACGGTAAAAAAGATCGAACCCGACATTATTTTGCTGGCCGGTGACATCCTTGATGAAGACCTGGCCCCGGTGATCCGTCAGAACAGCGGTGAGGTTCTCAGGGAATTACAGGCCCCGCTGGGGGTATACGGCGTCATGGGCAACCATGAGCATATTGGTGGTTCGGCAGAAGCCCAGGAATACCTTGAAAATCACGGCATAAAGATATTGCGCGATCGGGTCGAAAAGGTGGGTGAGGGTTTTTACCTGGTCGGTCGCGACGACCGCGACAAAGCCAGGTTCACCGGCCGGCAGCGTAAACCACTTTCAGAACTGATGGACAAAACAGATCAAAACTACCCGGTCATTTTGCTGGACCATCAGCCGTTTTATTTGGAAAAAGCGGCAAAGTCAGGGGTAGATCTGCAATTGTCCGGTCATACCCACCACGGGCAAATGTGGCCCCTTAATTATATTACCCGGGCCATGTATACCATCAGCTACGGGTATGGGAAAATAGACGGGATGCACGCCTATGTAACCAGCGGGATCGGTACATGGGGGCCACCGGTGCGCGTTGGCAAGCGCCCGGAAATTGTACACCTTACAATACATTTTAGGGAAACGCGGCAGTCAGATCAGTAATATGCCGTGGTATCCTCTTCCTGATCGGGCGCCTCCTTTTTTGACTTTCCGAATATCCGGCCAAGAAAACTGCCTACTTTCGACATGACACCAAAAGCATAGACCAATGCACCGGAAACGCGGCGCACGCCTGAAAAAAAGGTAAACATCCGCTCCACAGCACGGAAACTTTCCATCATCTTTGTTTCGGCGATCAGGGCTTCATAACGCAACCGGGCCTTTTCAGCCCTGATGTCCTTCATGCTCCTGATATCTTTCAACGATTCCAGCATATCAACCACCAGTAATTACCAGTTAACGATTACCAATTATTTGCTTTTTCCTCCATCCTCATCAAGAATGAATACGTTGCGCAAGATCCGGATGGCTGCACGTCCGAAAATTCTCCTGCGCCCAAGGTAAAATATACACAATAACAGCAGGTAAAATCCCCCGACCATGAGCATGCCGAGGCCATAGGATCCGGTCACACCACCAAGGTAGACCGCAGCAGCTCCTGACAAAAATAACAATGCCAGCAGTGCCGCCATCAAAACCATGATGTTGGCCATACACAAACTGAGCAACTTTGCTGCTTTTTCAAAGGCCACGATCCCATAATACGAGATCTTGGTTTCCAGGTACTTCTGCAAATTATCCTTTAAGGCAGCAATGTGTGCCAACAACTCTTTGCCATCCATGAACGGGCGAATTGGTTATGCTTTGGGTTCTTCCGGTGCAGCTTTTTTTATCCTGGCTTTTGCATCGTCTGCTTTGCCAGACACATAATGCTTCAGATCATCGATCTTGGCATCCATCTGTTTTACCAACTCATCGGAATATTCTTTTCCTTTCTCCTTAAGCCTCTTACGGGTTTCATCGCCCGATGTCGGTGCAAACAAAAGGCCTGCCGCTACCCCAACGGCTGCTCCAAAAATAAAACCAAACAAAACTTTTCCGTTTGAACTGCTCATAATATATTGTATTTGACGTTAAACAATCGATTAAAACACCTAAAAAACAAAAATTTCAAAGTATTTTAACTATATAACAAAGATAAGTAAAAATCCTGCAAATCGCAATTTTTATGGCTATTTTGGCGTTAAAGCTAACATTTTCGGCTCTTCTGCGTATACATCATGTACAGGATCATCTTTTGTGTTTATGTTTATGTATACGCAATAGTACCCTGGTTTGTTACCGTCCTGCTCCGGTATCCGGCAAGGGCATCAGATATGGATGCGAAAACCGGGGCAAAGGCAGCAATGTATGGATCAATACGAGTAACATGATAAAAAAAGAGCTATCCATCCACTACTACGAGGTGGATGACAAAACCATGCTTCCCGCAGATGAACAACATCTCGTAGAACTGGCCCGCACCATGTGCGATCAAGCCTATGCCCCTTATTCTGCATTTTATGTGGGCGCCGCAGTGTTGCTTAAAAATGGTGAAATCATCAAAGGCTCAAACCAGGAAAACGGAGCCTATCCCAGCGGCTTGTGCGCTGAGCGGGTGGCGGCTTTTGCAGCCTCCGCCATGTTTCCGGGCGTGCCCATGCAAAAGATCGCCATCAGTGCCCGGTCGAACCGGATCCAGGTCGGGGATCCTGTATCCCCATGCGGGGCATGCCGCCAGGTGTTGATGGAATATGAATTGGCGCAGGACAGCCCCATGAAAATCATTTTGAGCAAAGAAGGCGGAAAGATCCGGATCATTGAAAAAGTAGCGGATCTTTTGCCTTTGTCCTTTTCGGGCAACGGACTCAAAATAAAAAAGAAACATAACTGAGTGTCATGTCAATGCTACTGAGGCCTGAAACCTTTTTGTATTGGCAGGCCATGGTCTTTATATCTGTAAACCAAGCAAACTGTGTGTTCAATGACCCGGACTAAACTGATTGCCCTGGCACTTTTCTGCATCCCGGCCCTGTCTCTTTATGCGGCAGGGGATAAACCGGCTTATCGTTTATTTGACCGCGAAGGGAACCCGGTTACATACTCCGAAATGTTATCAGCCTCTGCGGAACAGGAAGTCATTTTATTCGGGGAATTGCACAACAACCCAATCGCCCATTGGTTGCAGTTTGAACTGAGCCGCGACCTGCATGCCATGTTTGATTCAAGCCTGGTACTCGGGGCGGAGATGTTTGAGGTTGATGATCAGATCATCCTGGATGAGTACCTGGGCGGACAGATCCTTGAGCGCCATTTTACGGCCGAAGCCAAACTCTGGAACAATTATGAAACCGACTACCGGCCGCTTGTGCTAATGGCCAGGGAAAACGGACTCAGATTCATTGCCACCAACATCCCGAGGCGATATGCCGCCATGGTGCACCGCAGCGGGTTTGGCGCACTGGAAGATTTGGACGGGCAGGGACGGTCTTATATGGCCCCACTGCCCATCCCATACGATCCGGAGTTGCCCGGTTACAGGGCCATGCTCGACATGGAAGGCCTGCCGGCCCATGCCGGCGAGAACTTCCCGAAAGCGCAAGCCATAAAAGATGCCACCATGGCACATTTTATTTTGCAGCACATGGTTCCCGGAGGGCTTTTTGTTCACTTCAACGGTGCCTATCACTCCAACAATGACGAAGGCATTGGCTGGTACCTGCGTGAGTATTCAGCAGATGACCTGGTGATACTGACCATTTCCACGGTGGAACAGGATAATCCCTCTGAACTTCTGGAGGAGCATCTTGGGCTGGCAGATTATATCATCGTGGTGCCTTCAAGCATGACAAAAACTTATTAGTGTTTTTTTTAGATAAATTATATTATATTTGCGATTATTTATATAATCGTGAAAGAAGAACTTTTGTATCAGATCGCCCTTACGCAGGTTCGTGGCGTGGGGGATGTGCGGGCCAAACAACTCGTCAGGTATTGTGGCAGCGCCCGGCAGGTTTTCAAAGAAAAACTGCCTGTGCTGATGAATATCCCCGGGGTCGGGGCACATATGCACCGCGGATTATGGGGACGTGAATTATTCAGGCGGGCGGAGGCGGAAATCCGCACCATGCAACAAAACGGCATCCGGGCCCTTTTTTACCAGGACAAGGACTACCCCACCCGCCTGAAGGAGTGCGAAGACGGCCCTTTCCTGCTTTATGTCAAGGGAAATGTCAACCTGAATCACCCCCGGGTGGTGGCCGTTGTGGGCTCACGCAACATGACGGCCTATGGTCGTGCCCGGTGCGAGGAGATCATCCGCGACCTGGTGCCTCACCAGGTGATGGTTGTCAGCGGGCTCGCCTATGGGGTGGATGCATGCGCCCACCGGGCAGCCCTGGATCACAACCTTCTCACTGTAGCCGTATTGGGTCATGGCCTCGACAGGATCTATCCACGCCTGCACCACAAACTGGCCGGTCAGGTCATGGCAGCAGGGGCCCTGTTGAGCGACTATATCACAGGCAGTGTGCCGGGACCGGAAAATTTCCCGAAACGAAACCGCATCATAGCGGGACTTTGTGATGCCATCATTGTAATAGAGGCGGCCATAACCGGAGGTGCATTGATCACAGCCAACATTGCCAACACTTACAATCGTGATGTGTTTGCCCTGCCAGGGAAAATACACGACAAATTCAGCCAGGGATGCAACAAGCTCATCAAGATCCACAAGGCCCATTTAATGGAAACAGCTGCCGACATAGAATACATCATGAACTGGGAACCCGGCAATGGCCGCAGCAGGGGAGCACAAACAAGCCTTTTTGCCAGCCTGTCTGACGAGGAAAAGACAGTGGCCGGCTTTTTGAAAACACATCCCGGGGCCGGCATTGACCATATTGTGGCCGGTACGGGCTTTAACCTCAGCAAAGTTACCTCTGTGCTTCTCAACCTGGAGTTCAAGCAGGTGGCAAGGCCCCTTCCCGGCAACACATTTCATCTCAGGGTCCACTGAATGATCATGGATGTTTTACACGGATATTGTATCTTTGGCAAGTATAAAATTTTTTAAGCATGACAGGGACACATTCAGCCGGTAAACAAACCATATTCGTCATTGTGTTGATGCTGTTTCTATGCCACCCCCAACAGGCCCAGGCCAGGGATTACCATATGGGCGGCCTCACGATTACCATCAGGCTCGATCATGCAGGCAGGATGCAGGTCAGGGAAGACAGGTCTTTTACCTTTGATGGCCGTTTTTCTGAAGTGTACCGCACTTTTCCGCTCAATGGAGAAGCAAGTTTCGAAAACATTCAGGTATTTGAGGGGGAAACACAATACCCCCGCACAAATACCAGGGCACCGGGCACCATCCGGCTGATAAGGAACAATAGCCACCAGGAACTTCAGATATTTTTTGACGCGGCCGATACCACCCGTGTGTTCAGCATCCGCTATACGGTCAGCGGGGCCGTAAACAAATACGAAGATGCCGCCCTTTTGTATTATCAACTCATTTCAGACCAATGGACGAAACCCATCAGGAATATCCGCGCACAGGTCATCCCGCCGGAACCATTGAATGAAACCGGACCTGCACATTGGGTCCATGGATCCCTGGATGCCGTGTCACGGATCCTTGAAGGGGGGATTGTGGATGTTTCCCTGGATTATTTGCCTGCGAATCATTATTTGGAGATCAGGGCGCTTTACCCGCCGGATAGATTTCCCGGCCTGCCCTGGCGTGAGGGGTTGATCAGGCAGACAGTTCAGGATGAAGCTGCGGCCCTGGCCGAAGAGGCCAACCGGCAACGGCAAGAAGTCATGGCCTACAGGGAGAGGCAGGAGGCGCGCCATCAGACCGGGCAGCGCATCGCCATTCCCCTGGCCCTGCTGTTCATGATATTGTGGATCTATCTGTTTAACAAATATGGCAGAAGACCCGGGCTAAAGGAAAAACCCGGCGCCTTTTCCAGTTTGCCCGGCAAGATCCCCCCTGCATTGGTCAATTACCTGATGCATTCTTCCCACATCACCGGCAGTGCCATCACAGCCACATTGTTTCACCTGGCCTCCAGGGGATTTGTAAGGATTACAGAAAAAAACAAAAAGTCATTGTTCGGAAAGAAAAGGAAAACGGACATACAATTTGTGCTTGAACAAGCCCATTTTGACAAGCATGCCGGCACGCTAACCCCATATGAAGGGGACCTCCTCCGCTTCCTCTTTGTTGACCTGGCAGAATCAAAAGGACGGATCGACCTTAAAAGAATCCGGAAAAAACCGGGCAAAGTGCAGGCGTTTTTTCGAAAATGGCGTAAAAAAGTCAGGAAGGAAGCACAAAAATACAACTGGTTCGATAAAAAGAGCAGAAAAGGACAGGTCATTGGCCTGGTGGCCGGTTTTTTGGCCTTTATCGGATGTCTTATTCTGGCCGCACTGTTTGGCATATGGATGTTTATTCCCGCCGGGGCCGCCCTGGTGCTGGCCATCGCCTCCGTATTTATATTTCACCGTACCGAAGAAGGGGGAAAAGCTTACCGGCAGTGGGAATCATTAAAACAACACCTGAGGCGTTTTCATTTTGAATCGGAAACAAAAAAACTGGATGCCGTTACAGTGAACGATTACCTGGTGTATGGCCTTGCCCTGGGGCTGGGGTCGGGGTATTTTAAAAAACTCAGCCGGGGCCTCGAACATTCAGGGCACCTGGGTTATCTGCCCTGGATTGTCTTGCACCAGTCGAGCATGGGCACCATCGGAAAAACCATTAACCAGATCATTACGGTAACCAGTACCACCATGAGCTCTGCAAGCGGCATGGGCGGAGGAGGAACCATGGGTGGGGGTGGTGGTGTGGCTTCAGGCGGAGGCGGTGCCAGATGATGTTTTTTTATTAATTTCGCGTATAACCATCTACACATTTATGGCCAGGCAGGAAGACAAGATCATTGGCAGGCGCTTGAAATCTTCATACGTTTCAACCGTGGTTAGCATTACCCTGGTGTTGTTTGTACTTGGCCTGCTTGGACTGATCATCCTACATGCACAGAAGTTGTCGGAACAGGTCAGGGAAAGCATTGCCGTGGCAGCCTACATTGATGATGAGGCCACTGCCGCCCAGGTCAACAACCTGCAACAAGCCCTGGCTGAAATGCCGGAGGTTGCAGAAGTCCGTTTTATATCGCGCGAAGAGGCTGCAGAAGACCTGATGCAGGAACTCGGGGAAGACTTCCTTGATTTTCTGGGGTACAACCCCCTGTCGGCATCCATGGTCATCAACCTCAGGGCGGCCTACGCAAACCCCGACAGCCTGCAAATGTTTGAAGAAAAACTCAGCCGTTACCGGATCGTTTCAGATGTGGATTACCAGCAATCGCTGGTGCACCTGGTTCACCAGAACATAAAACGTGTGGGGATTGCCCTGCTTGCCTTTAGCTTTCTGTTGCTGATCATCGCATTTGCATTGATCAACAACACCATACGGCTCAGCGTATTTTCCAAACGTTTTCTGATCAAAAGCATGCAACTGGTGGGGGCTACCCAGGCATTCATCCGGAGGCCATTTATCATCAGGGGGGTGATGCAGGGCATTATCGGGGCGGTGATCACCATCCTGCTGCTGCTGCTGAGTCTTTACACCGGCCGGCAGCAAATTCCCGAACTGGTGATGTTTTACGACACCAACACGCTTCTGCTTTTGTTTGCCGGAGTGTTGTTGCTTGGCGTGATCATCAGCTGGATATCTACTTATTTTGCCGTAAGGAAATACCTGAACATCAAAACCGATTTTTTGTATTATTATTAAAGCGACATATGAACAAAAAAACACGGGGCAGCGTATTGCTTTTTGACAAGCACAAATACACCTTGCTGATCATTGGCCTGGTGGTGACCGCCTTAGGTTTTCTGCTGATGATCGGAGGCAGCAGTGATGACCCCACTGTATTCAGCGACAAAATATTCAGCTTCAGAAGGCTCACACTGGCGCCTATCCTGGTACTGGCAGGATATGTCATTCAGATATATGCCATCATGAAAAAAACGACCAATACCCAGGATAAAACCGGGCAAAAAAAATAATCCCCTGAAGTTATGAGCTGGTTGGAAGCTTTGATCCTTGGCATTTTGCAGGGACTTACCGAATTTTTGCCCGTCAGCAGCAGCGGGCACCTCGAACTGGGCGGTGCCTTGTTTGGCCTCGAAGACCCCCACGAATACTTTACCTTCAACATCATCGTCCACGGCGCTACTTTTTTAAGTGTGGTGGTGGTGTTCTGGCGCGATATTGTGTCGCTGGTTCTGAACTTTTTCCGTTTCCGGTGGAATGCAGAAATGCGTTTTGTGCTGCTGTTGCTCGCTTCAGCTGTACCCACTGCCATTGTGGGATTGTTGTTCGAAGAACAGATCGAAAGCATCTTCGAAGGACGGGTTGTTTTTGTCGGGGCCATGTTGCTCATCACGGCCACCCTGTTGTTTATCACACGTTTTGTGCCGAAGAACAACAAAGAAGTGACTCTGAAAAGTGCCCTGGTGATCGGGCTGGCCCAAACCCTGGCCATCCTTCCGGGCATAAGCCGCAGCGGGGCCACCATCAGTACCGCATTGTTTTTTGGCATTGAACGTGGCCAGGCCATCCGGTTTTCCTTTCTGATGGTGCTGATCCCTGTGTTCGGAGCCAACTTTCTGAAGCTGATCCGCATGCCGGAGCAAGCCGCTGCAGGCCACATGGATATGGCACCCATGCTGATCGGTGCCCTGGCTGCTTTTATTGCCGGTGTAATTGCCTGTCGCTGGATGCTTGACATTGTCAGGCGGGGCAACATTGAATACTTTTCGATCTATTGTGTGCTGGCAGGCATAACGGCCATCATTGCAGGCAGTATTTTTTAGCATATGAACCCCGACACAGGATTACAGGAATCGTACCTGAACGGACGCGTTTTGCTGGTAGACAAACCACGTCAGTGGACCTCCTTTGACGTGGTCAATAGAATCAAGTCCGTTTTGAGATACCGTTTGGGCATCAAAAAGATAAGAATCGGGCATGCCGGCACGCTCGACCCTTTGGCTACCGGCCTGCTGATCATCTGCACCGGTAAGGCCACCAAAGAGATTGATCAATACCAGGGCATGGATAAAACCTATACGGGCAGTTTCTGCCTGGGGCAGACCACCCCTTCGTATGACCTGGAGACCAAGCCGGAAAACCAGCAAACCATCGGGCACCTTACCCACGACGACCTGCACCGTGCAGCGGGCGGTTTCGTTGGGGTGCAAGATCAGGTACCCCCTTTGTTTTCAGCAAAAAAAATCGGGGGTGAACGTGCATACACCCATGCCCGCCGGGGGATGCAAACCAGCATGGAGCCCATGCCCATAGAAATAAAATCCTTTGAAATCACCCGCATTCATTTTCCGGAGGTGGACTTCCGGGTGGTTTGCAGCAAGGGGACCTATATCCGGGCACTGGCAAGGGATTTCGGAGAGAAAACCGGCGTCGGGGCCTACCTCAGCGCCCTCAGGAGAACCCACATCGGGCACTTTTCCGTATCGGATGCCTGGCAAACAGACCAACTGGAAGAAATGTTAGGGAACGCCCGTTAAATATAACATTTCCAAAAAAAAACATTGACAAGCCCCCCCTGATGTATTATCTTTGCAAGCCTTTCGGGGACAGAACAATAAACTTCCGGATATTTTACTACAAATTCATCATACATGAAGCTATCGCATTTTAAGTTCAATCTTCCTGTAGACCTGATTGCAGAAAGACCACCTTTTAACCGTGATGAATCCCGTTTGCTGGTGGTGCATAAAAAAACCGGCGAGCTCGAACACAGGATGTTCAAGGATATCATTGATTATTTCGATGACGGGGATGTCATGGTGGTAAACAACACCAAGGTATTCCCGGCACGTCTTTACGGCACCAAGGAAAAAACAGGGGCCAGGATCGAAGTGTTCCTGTTGCGGGAGCTCAACCGGGAGGCCCGCCTGTGGGACGTCCTGGTAGACCCGGCCCGTAAAATAAGAATCGGGAACAAATTGTACTTTGGCGAAGACGACACCCTGGTGGCCGAAGTGATCGACAACACCACCTCCAGGGGCCGTACACTGCGCTTTTTATTTGACGGCACCTACAACGAATTCAAAAAAACCATTGAATCGCTGGGAGAGACTCCCTTGCCCAAACTCATACGCAGGCCTGTAGACAAAGAGGACAAAGAACGCTATCAGACGGTTTTTGCCAAACGCGAAGGGGCAGTGGCAGCACCGACAGCAGGGATGCACTTCAGCCGGGAGCTGGTTAAACGCCTGGAGCTTAAGGGGGTTGAGTTTACTGAAATCACACTGCATGCAGGCCTTGGGAACTTCAGGAACGTGGACGTGGAAGACCTCAGCAAACACAAAATGGACAGTGAGGAATTCATGATTGAAGAAAAAACCGCACACATCGTCAACAAGGCCAAAGCAAATGGCAAAAGGGTTTGTGCCATCGGTACCACCACCATGCGTGCCATGGAGTCTTCGGTATCCATTACCGGGCAGTTGAAGCCATTCGAAGGCTGGACAAATAAATTCATTTATCCACCATACGATTTTAACGTGGCCACCGGCATGGTGTCAAATTTTCACCTGCCCCAGTCGACCCTGATGATGATGGTGGCTGCCTTCACAGGGTTTGACCTGCTCATGAAAGCCTACAAGGTTGCCATCAAGGAAAAATACAGGTTTTTCACCTATGGCGATGCCATGCTTATATTGGATTAAAGCCAGCCATAGATGGGAAAACATGTTTTGATTGCAGCCGGAGGACTTGGGACGCGCATGGCATCATCCCAACCAAAACAATTCGCTGACATTTGCAAGCGTCCGGTATTGCTGCACGTATTGGACGCGTTTTTAAAATACGCGGCCGACATACGGTTGGTGGTTGTGTTGCCCGAAAAACTGCACCGGGAGTGGCAAAGCATCTGTCAAAAACATCGCTTCCATGTGCAACACCAACTGGCCATTGGCGGGCCCACCCGTTTCCATTCCGTGAAAAACGGCCTGAAACATATTCCTGACAATGCCCTGGTGGCCATACACGACGCCGCCAGGCCCCTGATTTCGCTTGACCTTATTTCCCGTGTGTTTTATTTTGCCGGAAAGTTTGGCAACGCCATCCCGGCGATTGAAGTCAATGAATCCCTGCGGATCACAGACCATGCCATGAGTTCACCCCTGCCCCGCCAACGCATCCGGATCATCCAAACACCCCAGTGTTTCAAATCATCCATGATCAAAAACGCCTATAACAAAAATTATCAGGAATCATTTACCGACGACGCCAGCGTATTGGAAACCGAAGGAGAGAGGCTGTTTCTGACTGAGGGCGACAGGGAAAACATCAAGATCACCCATCCTGCCGACCTGCTTGTTGCAGAAGCCCTTTTTGCCGCAAGACGCCCTTGAGCGTGGCAGAACTGCAACCGGTAATTTCCACCACGGCATAATCACCGGGCTGCACTTCGCAGGCAGGGAACACCACCACCTTGTTATGGCCGGTCCGCCCCATCAGATGATTTTTGGAACGTTTTGAATATCCTTCGACCAGCACCTCCTGCAAACTGCCTACATCCCGCCGGTTGCTTTTTAGCGACAAGGCCTGTTGCGTATGGATGATCTCCGTGAGACGGCGTGTCTTGACCTGATCGGGCACGTCATCCGGGTATTTTTTTGCCGCGAGGGTATCGGGGCGCTCGGAGTATTTGAACATAAAAGCAAAATCAAAGCCCACCTCCTGCATGACCGACAGGGTGTCCCGGTGTTCTGCCTCCGTTTCGCCGCAATAACCGGCAATCAGGTCAGTGGATATGCCGCACTCCGGCAAAATGGCCCGGATGGCCCCAACCCGGTTCAAATAATCCTGCCTGGAATATTTCCTGTTCATGCGCCGGAGTACCGCACTGCTACCCGACTGCATGGGCAGGTGAATGGCCTTGCAGATGTTTGGATACCGGGCCATGGCATGAAGCAGTTGATCCGACATGTCCTTCGGATGGGATGTGGCAAAGCGGACGCGCAAAAGGGGGTCAATGGCGGCCACCATACCGATCAGTTCGCTGAATACAAGAGGCTGTCCATGGTCTCTGCCGGGCCACCGGTAAGAGTTTACATTCTGCCCAAGCAGGGTCACTTCCCGGTATCCCTTGTTGGCCAGCTGTGTTGCTTCCGACAATATACTTTCCGGATCGCGGCTGCGTTCCTTTCCGCGGGTATACGGAACCACGCAATAGGCACAAAAATTTTCACAACCCCGCATAATGGAAATAAAGGCAGACACCCCGTCTGCACCGTAACGCACCGGGCTGATATCAGCATAGGTTTCATCGGCCGACAGCATCACATCAATGGCCTTCTGACCCGATTCAGCGTCCATGAGCAACTGGGGCAATTGCCGGTAGGCATCCGGTCCAACCACCATGTCGATCCGCATGCCCAGGTCCTTATCTTCCAGAAGGCCGGTTTTTAAACGTTCCGCCATGCATCCCAGCACCCCGATCAGCAGGCCTGGTTTTTTTTTGCGCAGGTGTTGCAGTGCACGCAGGCGGTTCAGCACCCGTTGTTCGGCATGGTCGCGAATGGAGCAGGTATTGAGGAATATCACATCGGCATCATGCGGGCCGGTGGTGATGTCAAAATCGTGGGAGGTCATCACCGAGGCAACGATCTCGCTGTCAGAGAAATTCATCTGACAACCGTAGGTTTCGATATAGAGTTTTTTGTTCAAGGATCAATATTTCCGGTACAGGTGCAAAATTAGTTAAAAAATATGGTGGGGGTATGCGGTGTTGCCACCTTGCCATTGCAGATCGGCTTGCATAACGGAAGTGGCCGGTTTTTAAGCACGCTCAACGGAAGCCGCCGGTGTATGATTATGCGCCGTTTGCCACATTCAATAATGAATAATAAAACGAATTCGTTTTTATTTTGTTACTTTTGCCCTTCCAAAAAAATGCTTATGTCAAATAACCTGGTCATTGTTGAGTCTCCCGCTAAAGCAAAAACCATCGAGGGGTTTTTAGGAAAGGGGTTTGTGGTAAAATCGAGTTTTGGCCATGTGCGTGACCTGCCCACAAGCACACTTGGAGTAAATATCGAAAAAGGCTTTGAACCCGAATACGAGATCCCGAAAGATAAGAAAGCGGTATTGAGTGATCTGAAAAAGCTGGCAAAAAAGGCGGAAACCGTATGGCTGGCAACAGATGAAGACAGGGAGGGGGAAGCCATTTCCTGGCATCTTGCGGAAAGCCTATCCCTGAAAGAAGAGAGTTATAAACGCATTGTATTTCATGAAATTACCAAAAAAGCCATCACCGAGGCAATAGAAAAACCGCGCAAAATTGACCAAAACCTGGTGATGGCCCAGCAGGCCCGGCGGGTACTGGACAGGTTGGTTGGGTTTGAACTGTCACCCCTGTTGTGGAAAAAAGTAAAGCCGGCATTATCGGCCGGCCGGGTACAATCTGTCGCGGTCCGCCTGATCGTTGAACGAGAAAAGGAGATCCAGTCGTTCAAAGCCAAAAGCAGTTACCGGGTAACCGCCATGTTTGACGTGCCACACAAAGGACAAACCCTACCGGTCAAGGCTGCACTCTCGGTCCGTTTCAAAAACAAAGAAGAGGCCGCAGCCTTTTTAGAGCAATGCAAAGAGGCTGTATTCGTTATCGGGAGCGTGGAAACCAAACCGGCCAAAAAAAGTCCGGCGCCGCCGTTCACCACATCCACCCTGCAACAGGAAGCTGCACGGAAACTCGGGTTTTCTGTCTCACGCACCATGGTGCTTGCCCAAAAGTTGTATGAGGCCGGGAAAATCACCTATATGCGTACCGATTCTGTAAACCTTTCCGGTGCCGCCATGGCCATGGCCAGAGAAGAGATTGAAAACAGCTTTGGTCCGGACTATGTGAAACTTCGCCGTTATACGACCAGAAGCAAGGGGGCGCAGGAAGCCCATGAAGCCATCCGGCCCACATCCATGAAGGCGCAACGGATCAGTGGCAATGCAGCAGAACAAAAACTTTATGAACTGATCTGGAAAAGAACCCTGGCCTCGCAAATGAGCGATGCATTGCTGGAAAAAACCAACATCAACATCGACATCTCCAATGCCAGAGAATATTTTGTGGCCACCGGCGAAGTACTCAAATTTGACGGATTTCTGAAAGTGTACCTTGAATCAACCGACGAGGAGGAAGAAGAAGCCACCGCAGAGATCCTGCCCCCGGTGAAGGTATCGCAGGAGCTTGCGCTCAACAGGATCATTGCCGCCGAACGATTCAGCAAACACCTCCCCCGCTATACCGAAGCCAGCCTGGTAAAAAAGCTTGAAGAATTGGGCATTGGCCGTCCTTCGACCTATGCTCCGACCATCAGCACCGTCCAAAAAAGGGCCTATGTAGTCAAAGAAAGCCGTGATGGTGAAAAACGCGCATACAACATACTCAGTTTAAAAAACGGGGTCATCACCGAAAGCAACAAGACCGAAATTACCGGGCTGGAAAAAAACAAACTTTTTCCTACCGATATTGGCGGCGTGGTGAACAATTTTTTGATGCAATATTTTACCGACATCCTGGATTATCACTTTACCGCCCGTGTGGAGCGCGAATTTGACGAAGTGGCAGAAGGCAAAAAAGAGTGGAACAAGGTAATCCATGATTTCTATCAGCCTTTTCACCGGCAAGTGGAAAACACCCTGAAAACATCCGAAAAACAAAAAGGGCAGCGATTGCTGGGAACGGATCCGGAAAGCGGACGCAACGTCTATGCACGGATTGGCCGTTTTGGCTCCATGATACAGATCGGCGAAGCCGGCCAGGAGGAGAAACCCCGTTTCGCAAGCCTGCGCAAGGACCAGAGCCTTGATGGCATTGGCCTGGAGGAGGCACTCGAATTGTTCAGGTTGCCCAGGAAGCTTGGTGAATACGAAGGCAAGGAAATGATGGTGGCCACCGGAAGATACGGCCCTTATATACGGCACGGCAACCAGTTTATTTCCATTCCGGAATCGGAAGATCCCCTGACCATCTCTGCCGGCAGTGCCATACAGCTCATAGAAGAAAAAAAGGCTGAGGTGCGCAAAAACATCATCAAGGAGTTTGAAGAAGCACCGGGATTGCGCATCATGCAGGGCCGTTATGGGCCCTATGTGACAGATGGCAAAAACAATTACAAACTTCCAAAATCAAAGGCTCCCGAAGATTTTAACCTGGACGATGTAAGAAAAATCATCGAAGGCGGAACCTCTGGCAAAAAAATCCGTAAAACAAGTAAAAAGACGACCCCGAAAAAGGGTAAATAAACGGATTTTGCCAACCACATGAACATTGCTGATTTTTTTGAGCCTATAGAACATAGCAAGGTAAAGCCTGATAAAAAATCCCACCCCCTGGTGTTGGGAAAATTTATCAAAGCCCATACCACCCAAAAAGCCTTTCCCGCGCTTAAAGACATCGACATAGCCGTTATTGGGGTGAATGAAGACCGCAACTGCCCTGACAATGAGGGATGCTCGCTGGCTCCCGACTATATAAGGAAGCATCTCTACCGTTTATACCAGGGACCCTATTCGGTACGCATTGCCGACCTGGGGAATATCCGCGCCGGCGACAAGGTGAACGACACCTATTTTGCCGTGAAAACCGTGGTGGCCGCCCTGCTGGAACAAAACATCACACCCCTGGTCATCGGGGGCGGACAAGACATCACCTATGCCAATTACCAGGCATATGAATCCCTGGGCCAGATCATCAATATCGTATCTGTCGACTCCGGTTTTGACATCGGTCTGCAAAAGAGCGAATCGCCCGATCACAAAAACTACCTGGGCACAATCCTCACACACAAGCCAAACTATCTGTTCAATTTTGCAAACATAGGTTATCAGACTTATTTTGTAGACCAGGACGTTATTGAACTGATGGATAAACTCTATTTTGATGTATATCGCCTTGGGGTGGTACGCAAAAACATCGAAGAGGTAGAGCCCATTGTCAGGAATGCCGACCTGTTGAGTTTTGACATATCCAGCATCCGCCAGTCGGATGCCCCGGCAAATGCAAATGCTTCGCCCAACGGATTATATGGCGAAGAAGCTTGTCAGATCGTTCGTTATGCCGGAATGAGCGACAAATTAAGCTCCATCGGGTTTTATGAAGTGAACCCCGCTTTCGACTCAGGTGAACAAACCTCCCACCTGGTTGCGCAAATGATCTGGTACTTTATCGACGGCTTTTATCACCGGAAGAACGACTTCCCTGACAAACACATCAAAGAATCTGATGAGTTCATCAAATACGTGGTTTCCATCAGGGATTTCCAGAACAAAATCAATTTTTTCAAAAGCAAAAAAAGCAATCGCTGGTGGATGGAAGTCCCGTGCCCCCCAAATCTTCAACAAAAATACGACAGGCAATTCCTTGTGGCCTGCTCATATAAAGATTACCAGGAAGCCTGTCAGAATGAAATTCCCGAAAAATGGTGGCAGGTGTACCAGAAATTTGTGTAAGACAGGGTTGCAGCTTGCCGCGAAACCATCAAGCCCTTACAATTTTATTGTAATTTTGACCGTTGGTATCAAGATATCAATAATCTGTGGTTTTTTTCGTTCACTGAATGAGCAAATCCCGAAATAATTCAATTATGCAGATAAAGGGCATCCTTGCGGGTATTTTCATCCTCGCTGTAAGCGGGATGGCTTATTCACAGCAAGAGGCCCAATTCAGCCACAACATGTTCAACAACATGGGCATCAATCCGGGCTTTGCAGGCATGCGCGAAGCCATCTGTGCCACGGGCCTTGCCCGTCAACAGTGGGTGGGCTTCAGGGACGAGGAAGGCAACCGCCTGAACCCGGAAACATACAGTTTTAATGTGGATGCCCCCATACGACTGATCCGCGGTGGGGTAGCACTGGGTTTTATACAGGACCAACTTGGCCCTGAAACCAATGTGGGGGTCAAAATCGGATATGCTTACCATGCCAGGTTGGCGGGAGGGGTACTTGGAATAGGTGCCCAGATAGGGTTCCTGGATAAACGCATCGATTTTGCCGCACTCAATCCACTCGACCCGGGCGATCCGGTTCTCACAGGAGGGGAAGAAAGCATCATATTTATGGATTTTGCCCTCGGCGCATTTTACATGCTGGATGAACTGGCCTGGGCCGGTCTTTCAGCCACCCAACTTCGGCAGGCCGGCGGAGGGCTGGGAGACAGTGACTTCAGCCTTAAAAGGCATGTGTACGCCACAGCCGGGTACCATTATATCATGTCCAACCCCAGTTACGTGTTAAGCCCCTCTGTGTTGGTAAAAACCGATCTTTCTTCCATACAAATTGACCTGAACACCATGGTCACATACAATAAGCGTTTTTGGGGTGGCGTTACTTATAGACCCCAGGATGCCGTGGTGGTGATGCTTGGGGTCAGTCTTGACCAGATCCGGTTCGGGTATTCATACGATATCACAACATCCCCGCTGGGGTCGATGGGCAGGAGTTACGGAACACATGAGATTATGATACAATATTGTTTTGACCTGTCGTTAGACAGAATACAGGAAGTTCAGAGAAATATCAGATTTTTGTAGCTTTGCGCCTTCATTTAAAAGCGTATTGCCACATAATATCAGGAATAACGGCGAATATAATTCAGACATATCATGAGAAATGCCTTTTTGTTTATCCTTATGGCGATCCTTTTTACGGGTTGTAATTTAATGACAGGCGGTGACCGCGGGTACCTTACCGGCGTTCAGAACAGACCCGACTATTTTGAAGCAGACCCTCCCGGTATGGTGTTTATTCCCATGGGAAGCTTTACCATGGGACCATCCGAACAGGATATTGCCTATGCGCAAAATGCCCCAAGGAGGACGGTAACCATATCGCCTTTTTACATGGATGAGACAGAAGTCACCAACAACCAGTACCGCCAGTTTGTACACTGGGTAAGGGATTCACTGGCACGTAGCTTGTTGGCCGATTTCGATGAGAACTTTGCCTTTTATGAAGACGAGTTCGGCATGCCGCTCGACCCGCCGAGGCTGAACTGGGCACCCAGGATCCGTTGGGACGGGGAAGAAGAACAGGACATCCTCGAAGAGCTGTTCCTTCCGGAGAGTGAACGTTTCTTCCGCCGCAGGGAACTCGACAGCAGAAGGCTTGTATTCCGTTATTACACCATTGATCTGGAAAGGGCGGCCAGGAGCAGGGAAGATATTCCAAGGTGGGAACTGGTAAGCGAACACGAAACCCATATTTATCCGGACACACTGGTTTGGATGCGTGATTTTACGTTCGCCTACAACGAACCCATGACACTAAGGTATTTCTGGCATCCCAGCTATGACCATTATCCGGTGGTTGGGGTTGACTGGGAACAGGCCAAGGCATTCAACGTCTGGCGAACACAATACCTGAACAGCTATCTGGCCAGCAGGAACCAGCCGCTGGCCATGGCATTCCAATTGCCCTCCGAAGCACAATGGGAATACGCGGCCAGGGGCGGTCTCGAAGGCAGCCCGTTTCCATGGGGCGGTCCTTATTTGCGCAACCAGGAGGGTTGTTTCCTGGCCAACTTCAAACCCCTCAGAGGCAATTATACCGAGGACGGATCCCTGTTTACCTCCATCGTTGGGCATTATCCCCCAAATGACTATGGGTTGTACGACATGGCCGGGAACGTTTCGGAATGGACACGAAGTGCATACGACGAATCCTATTATGTGTTGTCGCATGTTGCGCATGAGCTTAATCCTGACTATCAATACAATGCAAGAGAAGATGATCCGCCGTCCCTGAAGCGCAAAGTGATACGGGGCGGATCATGGAAAGACCTCGGTTATTATCTGCAGGTCAGTGCCAGGACCTATGAATACCAGGATACCGCAAAATCCTATATCGGGTTCCGCAGTATTCAGTCTTATCCGGGCTTTGGCCGGGATCCGGCACGCATGAACTCAAACGTATATTAATCATTAATCAAACAATAAAAACAACCAAGATGAAATTTGCGAAGAAAAAATCATGGAAAATTTTCATGTCCAGATTATATGGATGGGGTGCTTCGGCGGTGATTATTGGCGCCCTGTTCAAGATTATGCACTGGCCAGGTGCTGATTATGCGCTTGTGATCGGAATGGGGGTCGAGGCCATTGTATTTTTCTTTTCCGCTTTTGAAGACACATACGAAGAACCCGACTGGAGCCTTGTATATCCCGAACTGGCGGGCATTGAGTCGGAATTGCCCCCCGAAGCAAGGCGCTTGCGCGAAGGTTATACCACCCAGCAAAACATCACCCTGTCATCCAACCTCGACAAGTTGATGGAGGAAGCCGACATTGGTCCGGAGCTGATCAACAAGCTCGGGCGCGGCCTGCGCAACCTCAGTGAAAATGCTTCCAGGCTGGCTGATCTGTCGAACGCAACCATTGCCACCAACCAGTACATCCAAAACATGGAGTCTGCATCCAGGTCAGTATTGGAATTGGGACAGTCGTACCGTAACAAGGCAGAATACCTCAAGCAGGATTTGAGCCTGTCGGAAGAATACAACAGCACACTGAAAAACGCAGTCGAATCGCTGAGTGAAATGAGCCATGCCTACAGGGATTCTTCAAGAAAAGCACAGGACAGCGCGTTTGCCGCCGAAAGCCTGACCAAAAACCTTTCAGCCCTCAATACCGCCTATGAGTTGCAGATGAAGGCAGCCAACAAACAGGCTGATTCGGCCGAACAATATCAGGAATCGATTGAAAATATTGTGGAGCACCTGAGTGGTTCTGCCGAAAGTTCGAGAAAATACAGGGAAGAAATGGAAAAGCTTACCGAGAACATCCAGGCCCTGAATAATGTATACGGCAATATGCTCTCCGCAATGAGCTTTAATGTAAAACGCTAACGGATCATTTTGTTTCCGGTAAACAAAAGACCAAGACATAGACAATTATGGCAGTTCGAAGACAAACGCCCAGGCAACGGCTGATCGGCTTGATGTATCTGATCTTCCTTGCACTCCTGGCCCTGAACGTTTCGGTAGAGGTACTCGATTCCTTTCCGCTGATCAACAGGAGCATTGAGGAGACCAACAGGAATTTCGAGATGAAGGTGGATATGACGTATTATGACTTCGAGGAACAAAGACTGAATTTTTCGGACGAACATGTATATCCATTTTACGGCGAAGCTCTTTACATCGGGGAGCTGGCCGATTCACTGATAGAATACATACAGACAAACCGCAGCCAGATGCTGGCCGCAGTAAACAACATCTCGTTTGCGGAAGCTGACACACTTGACCTGATGGATTCCAGGCGAAAAGACAATTACAGCATCTCTTCCAGGTTCTGGCTGATAGAAAACAGCATTGACCCCGGGGCCAGGGATGGTGGCCCGGGAACGAGGGCATACATCCTCAGGGAAATGATCACCCATTTTAAAAATGAAATAGACAGCATTCTCAACCGTCACCAACAATCACTCACCCTGGCACTGGACGTTGAGGGTCCTTTTTACGTGCAGGACCGGCGTGTAAACTGGCAGCAAATGACTTTTGACCGCGTCATCTCGGTAGCGGTGGCCACCAACCTGAACAGGCTGATCACCGAAGTGCGCAACGCCCAGTTTGACGCCATCAACATGCTTTACGATTTGATCACGGCCGGACAGTTTCGCTTTGATGAAGTTACGGCAAGGATCGTTCCCAAAAGCGAGATCGTAATGGCTGGCGGGATTTATGAGGCCGACGTGTTTGTGGCAGCCATCGATACCCGTCAGGATCCGGACATCACCGTCGACGGAATTGGCAGAATACCCGTGTCGGGTGGTGTGGGCAGGATCCGTATTCCGGCAAGCACGCCCGGTACGAGGCGGGTTAGCGGCACCATCGAAGTGGTTTCACCGGCCGGAGTCAGGCAACCACATCGTTTCTCCACCACATATACCGTGGAACGGCCCACTGCAACGGTATCTGCCACCAGGATGAACGTTTTTTATATCGGGGCTGAAAATCCTGTATCAATCTCTGCGCCAGGCATCCCCTCTGAAAACCTTCGTCCACGCATTTCTTCGGGTGCCAGCTTATCGAGACAGCCTGACGGCACCTACATCGTAGAAGTGGAGTCAGGCACCAGGGAAGTGACCGTAACAGTGAACGCCCTGGTTGAAAACAGGTTGGAAGTCATGGGCAGAATGGACTTCCGCGCCTTGCCGCTGCCTTCGCCCGAAGCGGTGATTGCCGGCTCCCGCGGTGGCAGGATCGACAGGCAGGTGCTTGCCAGGGCAAGAAGGATTGAGGCGCGTATGGGTGAGGGATTTGCCTTTGACCTGCATTACGACGTGGAAAGTTTTCAGATGAGTACGGTTATCGGTGGCGAGATTAGGCGCCGGAATCAGGACGACGGCAACGAACTTACCAGCGACATGATCCAACTGATCAACGATGCCCGCAGCGGACAGGAAATAACATTTCGCGATATCTGGACAAAACCCGGACCTGACGGAAGACGCAGGAACCTGGGATCCTTGTCCTTTACCATAAACTAATGTTTTATCATTTACTTGGAGGGATTCCAATGACCAGACAATTGATCGTTTTTACCATATTATGCCTGATGCTGACCCCGTCAGGCTTTGCCCAGGCAGAAGAAGACAGGCCCAGGGACACATTTTACGATGCCGGACCACGCCATGAAACAGTCCGTAAACCGGTAGAACTTACCTATGTGCGGGAAGCCGATGTTTTGTGGTCAAAGAGAATCTGGCAGGTCATCGACATGCGTGAACCCATCAACCAGTTCCTGTATTATCCCGAAAGACCCGCCGGCGAATTCCGCAGCCTGATGCAGGTGTTGATGGATGCCATTCTGGACGGTAAGATCAGGGCTTACGGAGTGGATGACGAGGGTTTTGAGAATAGCCCACTGGATCCGGAAAAATTATTCATGGAAGATCTGTCGCAGATCCAAACCTTTTTTGTGGACGGGGTGGAAGAGATTGTAGAAATCCCTTTCGACCCAAGCAATGTAATGGTGATGAGGATTAAAGAAGACTGGTTCATTGACAGCAGAAGGGGACGCGCCGATGTGCGCATCATTGGATTATCCCCGGCCATGCTTGTCAGAGATGATGAAACGGGTGAATTTACCGACATCCAGGATCCGCTGTTCTGGGTTCCCTTTGAAGAAACACGTGAGGTGCTGGCCAACGCCATTGTATACAACCCAAATAACCGTTCCCAGAGGGTCTCCATGGACGATTTCTTCATTCGCCGGCTCTTTAATTCCATGGTGTACCGCGAAGAAAGACCCGACAACCGGGTGATTATGGAATACATTGAGGATCCCACCGAAAGGCTTCTGGAAGCACAGCGGATCATAGACGAGATCCGGAACATGGAGCTTGACCTGTGGCATTATTAACGCCTGAAGCCTGTTATTCCTATACCATTTTAGAGGGATCCACCCAGCGATCGAAATCTTCTTCTTTTACCAGGCCCAGTTTTAATGCAGCCTCTTTTAAAGTAATTCCTTCGGCATGCGCCATGTGCGCGATCTTTGCCGCATTATCGTATCCAATATGTGGGTTTAAGGCCGTAACCAGCATCAGGGAGTTTTCCAGGTGTTTGCTGACCTGCGCTGCATTGGGCACAATTCCATGCACACAATTGCCGGCAAAAGCGTCGCAGGCATCCGCCATCAGACGGGCCGACTGCAACAGGTTATAAATCATCACCGGTTTGAATACATTCAACTGAAAATGTCCGTTCATCCCGCCAACCGTTATGGCAGCATCGTTGCCGATGACCTGTGCAGCCACCATGGTAAGCGCTTCCGGTTGGGTTGGGTTTACCTTTCCCGGCATGATGGAGCTGCCTGGTTCATTGGCCGGCAGACTGATCTCACCGATGCCGCAACGCGGGCCTGATGCCAGCAGGCGGACGTCGTTGGCAATTTTCATAAGGCTTACTGCCAATGATTTAAGGGCACCGCTCGTTTTCACCACCGCATCGTGGGCCGCCAGCGCTTCAAATTTATTGGGGGCGGTGACAAACGGCTTCCCCGTGAGGTCAGCGATCTTTTTCGCAACCGCAAGGTCAAACCCCTTGGGTGCATTGATTCCCGTGCCAACGGCCGTTCCCCCCAGCGCAAGCTCCCGCAAATGGTCCAGGCTGTGTTCAAGGCTTTCTGTTCCATGGTCGAGTTGCGACACAAAACCTGAAAATTCCTGGCCCAGGGTCAGCGGGGTAGCATCCATCAGGTGGGTACGGCCGATCTTGACCAGTTCGCTGAACTCTTTCGACTTTTCATTCAGGGCCTTGCGCAAATTTTTCAGGGCCGGTATTGTGTCCTCCGCCAACAGGGTATAGGCGGCAATATGCATGGCTGACGGAAAGGTGTCGTTCGACGACTGCGACTTGTTCACATGATCGTTGGGATGGATCAGTTTTTCCCTGTCTTCCAGCTTCCCGCCCATGATCTCATGGGCCCGGTTGGCAATCACCTCGTTGAGGTTCATATTTGTTTGGGTGCCGCTGCCGGTTTGCCAAACCACCAGCGGAAACTGATCGTTCAGCCGGCCCCGGGCGATCTCATCGCAAGCCTGGACAATGGGCCGCATCAAATGTTCCGGCAAGACACCCATTTGATGGTTTACCATGGCCGCCGCCTTCTTCAGTATGGCAAAGGCAAGAATGATCTCACGGGGCATCCGTTCATCCCCGATGCGGAAATTTTCAATGGCACGCTGTGTTTGCGGCCCCCAGTATTTGCCGGCAGGGACCTGCACCGGCCCCAGGGTGTCGTATTCTGTGCGGAACATAATGGCTAAACAACCCAACAATTCGATATGTTCAGCGCACTGTGGCTACATACTGTAAAAATCGTTGCCCTTGTCATCCACCAGAATAAAGGCGGGGAATTGCTCCACACGGATGCGGTACACAGCCTCCATGCCCAGTTCCGGATATTCCAGCAATTCCACCTCCCTGATGTTCTCCTGGGCCAGGATGGCTGCCGGGCCTCCAATGCTGCCCAGGTAAAAACCGCCATATTTTTTGCAGGCATCAGTCACGGCCTGGCTTCTGTTGCCCTTGGCGATCATCACCATGCTCGCCCCATGTTGCTGGAACAGGTCAACATAAGAATCCATACGTCCGGCTGTAGTGGGCCCAAAGGAACCCGAAGCCATCCCTTCCGGGGTTTTGGCCGGGCCGGCATAGTAAATTGGGTGGTCTTTGACATATTGTGGAAGCCCTTCGCCGGAATCCAGCCTTTCCTTAAGCCTGGCATGGGCAATGTCGCGCCCGACAATGATGGTACCGTTAAGCATCAGGCGCGTGCCCACCGCATGTTGACTGAGCTCCGCAAGAATATCGGTCATGGGTTGGTCCAGGTTGATTTCCACGGCTCCGGCCGCATCGTCTTTTTGGCGGTATGCTTCCGGGATAAACCGTCCGGGATTGTCCTCCAGTTTCTCAATCCAGATGCCCTCCCGGTTGATTTTGGCTTTGATGTTCCGGTCGGCCGCACAGGAAACCCCCATGGCCACCGGGCATGAAGCACCATGCCTTGGCAATCGTATAACGCGAATATCCAGGGCAAAATATTTGCCGCCAAACTGGGCACCAATGCCCAATTTGTAGGCAGCCTCCAGTACCTTTTGCTCCATTTCCCGGTCGCGGAAGGCCTGACCACCCTCATTGCCGGTTTCGGGTAAATTGTCCAGGTATTTGGCCGTGGCCAGCTTTACAGTTTTCAGGGTCGATTCTGCCGAAGTGCCTCCCACCACGAAGGCCACATGGTAAGGTGGACAGGCAGCAGTACCCAGAGATTTAAGCTTGTCTGCCAGAAATGCCTCCAGTTTTTCAGGATTCAGCAAGGCCTTGGTTTGTTGATACAGGGCTGTTTTGTTGGCTGAACCACCCCCTTTGGCCATAAACAAAAATTCGTAGGCATCCCCGTCCACCGCCGAGATATCAATTTGTGCCGGCAAATTGGTCCCGGAGTTTTTCTCTTTGTACATGTCGAGCGGGATGGTTTGGGAATATCGCAGATTCTCCTCCGTATACACATTGTACACCCCTTTTGAAAGCGCTTCCGCATCGCCTCCGCCGGTCCATACCTGTTGTCCCTTCTTGCCCATAATGGTGGCTGTCCCGGTATCCTGACAAAAAGGCAATACGCCTTTTGCAGATATTTCTGCATTGCGCAACATGGTCAGCGCCACATATTTGTCATTTTCGCTGGCCCCGGGGTCGTCCAGAATGGCCGCCATCTGTTTCACATGATCGGCGCGAAGCATAAAGGAAACATCGCGCAAGGCTGCCTGTGCCAGTTTGGTGAGCCCCTCCGGGGCGATCCGCAACACCGTACGGCCATCAAACCTTTCTTCCGATACATGATCCTTTGTCAATAAATAATATTCCGTGTTGTCTTTTCCCAGCGGGAAGGGGTCCTGGTAAAAAAATGCCGGTTTTTTCATGTGTGTTTGGTTTTTATGGGTTTGTTTGGAGTGAATGGCTAAAAATACAATATTTAGGTTAAGCCTCCAAAAAATCTGTATGTTGGTTTTCGCACGGCAAAAATGACATGCCCTGTGCAGGGCCAGGCCGTCCGGACAGGCCCGCAGGGAAGGCGGTACATTCATCGCACAGAGGGCGGCATATCCTGCAGCGGAGCGGGGCATTGCATGCCGGGGCGCACCCTTTGCACAGGCCACACATCAGGAAGGAACTCGCCGACATACACCGGGGCGCACCCTTTGCACAGGCCACACATCAGGAAGGAACNCNCCGACATACGCCGGGGCGCACCTTTTGCACAGGCCACACATCAGGAAGGAACACACCGACATACGCCGGGGCGAACACATTTTGTATTTATTGTATCTTTGCCGTATATGGAAACAACCAGACAAAACCGTATCTCCCGGCTGATCCAGAAAGACCTGGGAGAGATATTGCAAATGGCAGGCAGGGATTGGTTCCCGGGCTCCATGATCACGGTAACCAAGGTGTATGTTACCAGCGATCTGTCTATCGCCAAAGCGTATCTGAGCATTTTCGGGAAAGATGCCGGGGAAGTCCTCAGCCAGGTAGAGATGAAAAACAAGGAGATCAGAAGGCAACTGGGGCTCCGGGTAAAGAATCAATTGCGGCAGGTTCCCGCCTTGCGTTTTTTCATTGACGACAGCCTGGATTATATCGACAATATTGACAAGTTGCTGAATCAGTAGGGACGCAGCCATGCAGTACGAACCTGTTAAAAAAACCCTGGGCACGTTTTTCAACCGCAAGCCTTTTACCCGGCGCTTGTTTTACCGCATGCTCGACATGCTTCTGTTGCGGACCTGGCATGTTCACCGCGCCCTGCGTTCATACGCCAGGAATAAGCACGACAAAAAGGAAATACAAGTACTGGATGCGGGCAGCGGTTTCGGACAGTACAGCTGGTATCTGGCCAGGAAATTCCCCCGTTGGCACATTACGGGCATCGACGTCAAGGAAGAGGAGGTGGAGGCGTGCAATGCTTTTTTTGACATCACAGGCAAGCAAAACGCCCGTTTTTTGCAAGGCGATTTACGTCAATTTGTGCAGCCCGAAGGCTTCGACCTTATTTTGTCGGTTGATGTGATGGAACACATCGAAGAGGATGAAACCGTGTTCAGAAATTTTTTTCGTTCCCTGAAGCCCGGGGGCATGCTGCTGATCAACACCCCTTCTGATTTAGGGGGCAGCGATGTACACAATACGCATGACACCTCATTCATTGAAGAACACGTCCGTGACGGGTATTCCACGGAAGAGATCCGTGACAAACTGGCCAGGGCAGGGTTTCAGGATACAAAAACAACCTACACGTATGGAAAGCCCGGAAATATTGCCTGGCGGATATCCATGAAGCTACCCCTGATACTTTTGAACCGTTCCAGGGCGTTTCTTATGATACTTCCCCTGTATTACTTGCTGGCAATGCCCCTGGTGTTGCTGCTGAATCTGGCCGACCTGCAGGGGGAACATAAACAGGGAACGGGCCTGATGGTAAAATCCTGGAAAAAAACATAAGCATGCGCTTCCCGATATACATAGCCTGGCGCTACCTGTTCGCCAAAAAAACACACAACGCCATCAACATCATTACCCTGGTGTCGGTAGTGGGTGTGGGGGTAGGGGCCATGGCACTGGTGATCGTGCTGTCTGTCTTCAACGGATTCGAAAAACTGATCTTATCGCTTTTCAACGCCTTTCATCCCGACATGGAGATAACCATGGCAGAAGGAAAGACCTTTTCCATGGAACACTTCCCGCTGGAGGAACTGCAGCAGGTGCCGGGCATTGTCCATTACAGCCAGGTGCTGGAAGAAAGCGGGCTCATCATGTACAGGGAAAGGCAGCACCTGATCAGCCTGCGCGGGGTAGATGAGGTTTACAGGCAGGTCACGGGCCTTGACACCATGCTGGTTGAAGGAGAATACATACTGGAACAAAATGGCCGCGATTTCATGATCCTTGGCCAGGGTGTTTCCCTTGTGATCAATGCCGGCATCCACGATTTTCTGCATCCCATCGACATATACGTACCACGCAGGGGACGTACCACCGGATTGCATCCTTCGCAAGCCTTTCGTTCGTCATCCGGTTATGCTTCGGGTATCTTTGCCGTACAGGCAGAATATGACATGGACTATGTGCTGGTGCCTTTGCGCTTGATGCGGCGCCTGCTCGATTACCATGATGAAGTAAGCTCGTTGGTGGTCAGCATTGAGCCCGGGCACAACCACCATAGGATACAACGGGATATCCAGGAAGTGGTCGGTCCCGGGTATATGGTCCGGAACAGGCTCCAGCAGCAGGATTTTCTGTACCGGGTGATGCGGTCTGAAAAATGGGCCATTTTCCTCATCCTGAGCTTTATTCTCATCATAGCCGCCTTCAACATCATTGGGTCATTAAGCATGCTGATCATTGAAAAACGGCGCGACATCTCAGTGCTGCGAAGCCTGGGTGCCAGCCGCAAGCTGATACACAGGATCTTTTTGTCAGAAGGGGTGATGATCAGCCTGGCCGGGGCCCTCGGGGGCATAGCCGTGGGTGGGTTTGTCGCATGGCTTCAGATGCGTTTTGGCATAATTCCCCTGCAGGCCGAAGGCGTGTTCATCATTGACACCTACCCGGTGCAGGTAGAAATACCAGATCTTATCCTGGTAGGGTTTACAGTGTTTTGCATCGGTTTGGTGGCCTCGGCAATACCACTCCGTAAAATCTGGGAAACGGCCGACAAAACACCGGCCCGGAGTACAAGGTCGTAGTTATCGTATGATGGCTTCCAGTTTTTGGGTAAAGGCGCGGGCCAGTTTTTCCATGATCCTGTCCACCTCCTTGTCGGTAAGGGTCTTGTTTTCATCCTGGAACACAAAGCTAACCGCATACGATTTTTTGTTTTGCCCAAGTTTTTCGTCCTTGTAAACATCAAAAAGGTTCACCTCTTTCAATATCTTTTTCTCAACCCGGCCGGCAATCTGCTCAATGTCGGAAAAAGGGACCCTTGCATCCAGCAACAGGGCCAGATCCCTTCGCACTTCCGGAAACCTGGGTACCTCGCGATAAATCAGCGGCTGTTTTCCGGCAATTTGGATCAATGTATCCCACTCGATCATGGCATACAGCACCTCATCCCTTATATCAGCCGTCTGCGTCAGCTCTTTAGACAACAAACCCATGCGGGCCAGGTGTTTTCCCTCCACAAACAGATCGGTTCCATAGGCAAAACGTTCCGGTGCGCGAACGCTTTCCGTTTTGATCATCCGTGCATGAACTCCCATGCGCTGCAATATGGTATATACCGCATTCTTCAGGTCAAAAAAATCAAGCATAGAGGCGGGTTCATGCCAGGACTCGGGCTGCCGTTTCCCGGTCATGAACAGGGCCAGCAACATCCGTTCACGGTAACCTTCAAGTGGCCCGGAGTGATCCTTGCCTGTGGTTTTTTCATACACATTGCCAAACTCATACAGTTTCATGTCCTGTATTTTCCGGTTCCGGTTGTAGGCAATGCTCTCAAGCCCCCCATGCAAAAGCGTTTGACGCAATACATTCAGGTCCTGGCTCAGCGGGTTCTGTATGGGTATCGAACGCCCGGCATCACAACCCCGGCCCTGGTAATACGTGGCTTTTGTCAGGGAATTGTTCATGATCTCATTAAACCCCCTTGCCGTCAGCATGTCGGATACGGCATTCTGAAATTGTTCCTTGTCAGGTTTGGGTGATACCACAATTGAGGCGTGCATTTTTTCCGGAACATCCACATTGTTGTAGCCGTAGATCCGCAATATCTCCTCAACCACATCGGCCTCCCGGGTTACATCTACCCTGTAAGTGGGAACCCTGACCGAAAGTGTTTCACCGGTTGAAGCCATGATCTCAAAATCAAGGTCTGTCAGGATGGATTGTATTTGTTTGGCCGGAATGTCTTTGCCGATCAAGGTACGTATATTCGCGTAGTTTACTTTGAACGATGCCGGACGGATCTTTTTCGGATACACATCATGTACACCGGAAGTGATGATGCCGCCGGTCACTTCTTTGATCAACATGGCGGCCCTTTTCAGTGCAAACACTGTCATATCCGGGTCTGCGCCACGTTCAAAACGGAAAGAAGCGTCTGTTTTCAAACCGTGGTGCTTTGAAGACCGTCGTATGGTAACCGGGTCAAAACAGGCACTTTCAAGGAAAATGGCCCTGGTGCTTTCTGTGACGCCCGAGCGGATGCCCCCCAGGATCCCACCCATACACATGGGTTCTTTCCGGTTGCAGATCATTAAATCATCGCCGGTCAGCTCCAGTTTCTCCTCATCAAGGGTCTCAAATACCGTCCCTTTGGGTGATTTTTTCACAATGACCTGATCTCCATCAACAGCCTCAAGGTCAAAGGCATGAAGGGGTTGTCCCAATTCGTGCAACACAAAATTGGTGATGTCCACCACATTGTTGACTGGCTTCAATCCGATGGCCTTCAGCTTGTCCTGCAACCATCCGGGCGATTCCCTGACGTCAATGTTGCTGATCGTCAAGCTGCTGTACCGCATACAGGCATCCGGATCCTCTATGGTAACCGGGATCAGCACACCGGTATTGTCCGGTTTGAACCCGGAAACATCGGGCCAGGTTACCGACAATGCTTTTTTGCCTTGCTGATGATTGACCACCGCAGCCACATCACGGGCAACCCCTGTATGCGAAGCGGCATCAATGCGGTTGGGCGTGAGCCCGATTTCAAAGATCCAGTCATTGTCCAGGTTAAAGTATTCTGCAGCATCCATACCTGCAGGTACATCTCCGGGCAGTACCATAATTCCTTCGTGTGAATCACCCAGTCCCAGCTCATCCTCGGCACAGATCATGCCCTCCGACACTTCGCCCCGAATGTTGGTTTTTTTTATGGTGACAGCCCCTGCCGGGGTATGCAGTACAGAGCCCGTAAGTGCCACCAGCACCGTTTGGCCTTCTGCCACGTTGGGCGCCCCGCACACGATGGGAAGAATCCTGCCTTCACCTGCATCCACCCGTGTGAGGGTCAGTTTATCAGCATTGGGATGAGGGGTACAGGACAACACCTTACCGGTTACAACGCCCCTGAGTCCACCGCGAACAGCTTCATGTTTTTCCAGTGCCTCCACTTCCAGGCCACAATCCGTGAGCAAAACCGACAATGCTTCCGGGGACCCTTCATAAGCCACATAATGTTTCAGCCAATTATAAGAAATACGCATCTATGCCGGGTTTTTTAGCGAAAATAAACAATGATTACAGGTGCAAAAATAAGGAATTTAACCAAGCAGATGATTTTGGGGCATCTAAAGGGCAATGCAGTAAGGGGTGAAACTACCTGAGTTCAAAAAACAAGGGCTCGTATTTCTTGTCACCTGTAAAGATGCTCACCTGATGGGTTCCCGGCAAAAAACCGTGGGCACCATCCCAGCGGGTGCANACNGATTTATCNNGGTTCTGATACTCAAACCTGTCCTTAAAGGTATAGGGTTGTTGATCTTGTTGAAAAGAAAACCACCCGGACGCATCATCCAAAATAATTCTTCCGTCGGATCCGGTAACCTGAAAATACACCGTGTGTTCACCGGCCTCCGCTACGGGATTTTTCCGCACCTCAAAACACACTT
>SL_3KL_010_SEDDRAFT_10000352_pt1 | contig 36515 bp, 26 predicted proteins | sample SodLakKL_010_SED_2_FD_10381 | JGI IMG/M metagenome (IMG submission 10381) | reverse complement strand
CGGGGGCTCCCTTGCCGCAGCTCGGCCAGGACCTCCTCAAGCCAGCGGTCACCGTCGTCCTCCGGGGCGCACTCCACCAGGGTGGCACCTTCCGGCTCGTTGCGGAGGATGAGGCGGGGGAGGATGAACGACGCGGAGGGGAACCCGTCCCAGAACCCTTCCAGCGCCGGTGGCCCCTGGGGCCCATCGAGGAAAGAAAAACCGCCAAACCATCGGCTCCCCGGGGGCGCCGCCAGTCCGAGGGCCTGCCGGCGGACCTCGTCGAACCGCCCCGCTTCCAACCGGGAGGCCGCCACCTCGATCCGGGCAGCCACGCCTCCCCAGGCGATCCAGCCGTCGTCCCGGCCCCAGAACCCCCGAGGCTCCCCGGCCAGGGCTCGGAGGAACCGCCCCGCGTCCCGGGAGGGTGCCGGCCGGCTCCGGGACCGGAACCGCACACCGGGTTGGACTGGAGTCTCCAGGGAACGCATGATAGGATGGTCTCGTTGGAGAGGTAAGGCGGACGAGGGGCGCCGGTCCGGGCCCGCAACACGGAAGCCCGGAATATAGTAGAAGGTCTCCGGGGGCGAAGTACGATCCATCGAAGTGTGGTGGGGTACCCCCGCATCTCATCGGGTTCCCGTCGTCGGGAGTCCTCTGTACCGGTCCGGTCCCGGCTGGACACTCATCCCGCCCCCCTTCCGGTGGCGGTCTTCCCTGCCCCGTAGCCCTTACGCCTGATGCCGACCACGCTCCCCATCAGCGATCCGGTCCTCATCTTCGCCCTGGCCATGGGGATCTTCCTCCTGGGGCCCATCGTCTTCGAGCGGCTGAAGATCCCCGGGATCATCGGCCTCATCTTCTTTGGTGCGCTGGTGGGTCCCAATGTACTGGGAATCCTGGAGCGGGACTTCACCTTCGAGCTCCTGGGGCAGGTGGGCCTCCTCTACCTCGTTTTCCTGGCAGGGCTCGAGCTGGACCTGAACCGCTTCAACGAATACCGGAGCCGGAGCGTCATCTTCGGCTTCCTCTCCTTCAGCGTGCCCATGGCGCTGAGCCTGGCGGTGATGCCGCTGCTGGGGTTCTCACTGGCGGCCTCGCTCCTGGTGGGGGCCATCATCGGCTCCCACACCCTTCTGGCCTACCCGGTGGTGAGTCGCCTGGGAATCGCCAAGAACCCGGCCATGATCACGGTGATCGGGGGGACTCTAGTCACCGACACGCTGGCCCTCACGGTCCTGGCCGTGGTGGCCGGGTCAATGGAAGGCGAGCTCAACGCCCTCTTCTGGGCGCTCCTCTTCGGAAAGCTGGCCCTCTACGCCACGGTGGTCATGGTGGCGCTACCCCGTATCGGGCGCTGGTTCTTCCGGAACGTCCCCAGTCAGGCCCCCGCAGAGTTCATCTTTCTCATGGTGGTCCTCTTCGCCACCGCATGGGCCGCCAACCTGGCGGGGGCGGAGCCTATCATCGGCGCCTTCCTGGCGGGGCTGACGCTGAACCGGCTGATCCCCCTGAACGGCCCCACCATGACCCGGGTGCGCTTCGTTGGGAACGCGCTGTTCATCCCCTTTTTCCTCCTTTCGGTGGGGATGCTGGTGGACCCCCGGGTCCTGACCGAGAGCACGGAGGTGTGGATCCTCTCGGCCACCCTCATCGTCCTGGTCCACCTGGGGAAGTTCCTGGGCGCCTGGGCCTCCCGCCTCCTCTTCCGTTACGACCGGGACGAGGGGATGGCCATGTTCGGTCTCTCGTCACCCCAGGCCGCCGCCACCCTGGCCGTGACCTTCGTGGGGCTCGAGATCGGACTCTTCGGCGAGGTGGTGGTGAACGCAGTCATCGTCATGATCCTGGTCACCGTCTTCGTGGGTCCGTCCCTGGTGGAGAAGTTCGGCCGGAAGATCGCCCTCAAGGAAGAGACCCGGCCCTACGACCCCGCCGACGCCCCTCGCCGGATCCTCATCCCCATCTCCAATCCGGCCACCGCCGATGCACTCCTGGACATCGCCTTCTTCCTCCGGAGCAAGACCTCGGAGGAGCCCCTCTACCCTCTCATGGTGGTGAGGGGCACGGAGGATGGCTCGGAGGCCCAGGTGGCGGAAGCCGAGAAGATGCTCTCCCACGCGGTGCTCTACGCCGCTGAGGCCGACGTCCCTGTCTCGCCCATCACCCGGGTGGACCAGAACATTGCCACCGGCGTGTCCCGGGCCATGGCCGAGACCCGCACGTCCATCGTTGTGGTGGGCTGGGACGGGCGACGGAGCGGGAGCAAGAGCGCCGTCTTCGGGACGGTGCTGGACCAGCTCCTGGAGCAGACCCGCCAGATGGTGGTGGTGGCCAAGCTCGGTCACCCCTTGAACACCACGCAACGGGTGGTGGTGGTGGTGCCGCCCAGGGCCGGAAGGCATCCGGGGATCGCCCCGGCCGTTGGGGCCGTCAAGACCCTGAGCGCGGAGGTGGACGCCCGTTTCGAGGTGCTGGTGGTGGAAGACGACGCGGACGAGTACCGGGAGATGTTCCGGAAAACCAAGCCCGATCTCCCCATGCAGGTGGACCGGGTGGAGAGTTGGGGGCCACTCCTGTGGGAGCTCCGGACCCGTCTGGGACCCCAGGACCTTGTGGTCCTTCTCAGCGCCCGGAAGGACACCTTCACCTGGCACCGGGAGTTGGAGCGACTCCCCGGGCAGCTCTCGGAGCTGGTTCCGGAGAGCTTCCTGGTGGTCTACCCCCCCGAGGCGGTACCGGAAGGAGCGCCGGCTGAATCCCTGGCCCCTCCCCTGCCCTTCTCGTTGGGACCGGACCGGGTCTTCTTCGACCTCCCCGGCGGCAGCCACCGAGAGGCGCTCCGGACCCTTCTGGAGCCCCGGTTCGGGGACCGTCCCGAACTCCTGGACGAGGTCTGTCGACGTCTTGGGGAATCGGAGGCCGAGTTCTCCTCCGAGATCCGTCGGGGAGTAGCCCTTCCCCACGCCCTGGTGGAAGAGCTGGAGGAGCCCCTCCTCTTCCTGGGGCTCAGCGCGGAGGGGGTGGATCTTCCCAACGCCTCGGAGCCGATCCGTGCCATCTTCGTCCTCCTCGGACCCCAGGACCGGCGCTTCGATCATCTCCGGCTCCTCACACGCATCGCCCGGACGATGCGGCAGGCGGAGGATGTGGATGGACTCATCGAGGCCCGGGATGTAGACGATCTGCGCCGGTGGTTCGCCCGGCACGATGTGGCGGCGGAAGACCTCTCTGCCAAGGGATGATGAGCGTTAGCCCAGAAATCCACCTGCCGCAGCGGAAACCGCAAAGGCCAGAGCCCACCCTGCCGCCACATCCCCCGGGTAGTGGACCCCCAGATAGGCACGGGAGACCCCCACCAGGAGGGTGAGCGCCAGGAGGGGTAGGGTCCAGACCACCGGGAGAGCCAGAGCAATGGGGAGAACCATGGCCAGGCTCACCGCCGCATGGCCTGACGGGAAGGAAAACCGATCCGGTGGGTGAATGAGCCGGACGAGGCCCATGGGGAGTTCGGGACGGGGGCGCGAGATGAGCCTCTTCAGAGCCTGCGAGACCAGGAAGGTGGCCAGGGCACCCAGGGCGCCGTGGACGGCGGATCCCGCGGGGAGCGGAAGGGGAACCGTGAGGAGGACGATTCCCAGTAAGACCAGGGTGGGCGGATCTCCCAGACGGGTGATCCCGAACATGGCCTGGGTCAGACGGGGCCGGCGCCGGCAGAGGAGAAGGTAGTGGATCCGGGCATCCACAGCTCCGGCCCTGAGGATCCACTCCATCATGCCGCTACTCCCTCCACGGCGCCGTGATACCCTTCCACCACCCGGTCGAGGATCCGGGACCACCCCCGGTCCAATGCCTCGGCTCGGGCCGCTTCAGCCATCCGTCGCCGCCGGGCCGGGGCTTCCACCAGGGTGAGGAGGGCATCGGCCAGGGCCTCGGGATCCCGGGGTTCCACCAGAACTCCCGTCCGGCCGTCATCCACCACATCCTGCACCCCGCCCTTCCGGACCGACACCACGGGAAGCCCGCTGGCCATAGCCTCAAGGGCCACATTCCCGAAGGTCTCGGTGTCCGACGGGAAGGCGAAGACATCCCCCGATGCGTATGCCCGCCCCAGCGCCTCACCGGTGAGGAAACCGAGGAAGTGCACACCGGGCACCCTCCGCTCCCGCAGGCGGGGACCCAGGGGCCCGTCTCCAACCATGAGAAGGCCCACCTTCACCGAGGCCCTATCCCGCACCGAGATGAAGGCGTCCATGAGAACGTCGAGCCGCTTCTCCCCCGCCAGTCGACCCACGTACAGGAGGAGAACCTCGGCGCCGGGAGCCACCTCCTCACGGAAGGCCTGATTGCGTCGGTTGGGGCTGAACAGGTGGGTATCCACGCCCCTGGACCAGATGCTCAGGCGGGGGTGGAAGCCCCGGGTCTGGAGTTCGGCCAGGGTCTGGGACGAGGGGCAGAAGGTCCGATGGGCCGGGGCATGGAACCGTCGGAGGAGTCGCCACCCCAGGGGTGCCATGGCCCCCAGCCGATACTCGGCGGCGTAGGCGGGGGAGTTGGTATGGAACGAGGTGATGAGCGGCCTCCGGTTCCTCAGCGCCCAGCGCCGCCCGCCCCAACCCAGAACCGACTCGGTGGCGCAGTGGACCACCTGGGGGTTGAAGGCCGTCAGGAGCCGTCCCTCCCAGCGCGTCATGGGCCGCGTGAGCTTCAGGTCTCGGTAGAGAGGGAGGGGGATGCCCGGCACCCTGATGTGGAGCGTCGTCGCTGCACGCTCGTCCGGTCCGGAGATCCGGGGCGAGACCAGGGCCACCTCGTGGCCTGTGGCTCCCAGGTGTTCCACCAGCCGGGCCAGGGTCCGGGACACCCCATTGAGCTGGGGCAGATAGGTATCTGTGACAAGTGCGACGCGCATGGGCCCCCGAGTCCTCCGACCGCTGGTGCTGCAGGGCGCTCTGCCCCGCTTGACCAATTCTCGGGGCCCCGCGTCATGAATGGACCGAGACTTCATGGACGATCCCGGAACGATTCTGTCACGCTTCTGTGACGGCCGAACGGGGGGCCGGTACGGTTCCCCTCGTGTTCCACGCGGTGGGAGGCAATACGCCCGGACCCACGGGCCACGGATCGGGACGACCGGTGTCAAGGTTGACATTGGGAAGCGCGGCCTCGGGATCCCGAAACACCTCCATCATCCGATCCGGGAATTCCGCCGCGACGGTCTGGAGTTCGCGTTGCACCCAGGGCGCAGGATCTACCGGTGAGAGATAGCTGAGGGCCAGGACCCCGGGCCAACGGCGGCTCCCGAGCCAGGGGAGAACCCGGCCCATGGCCTGGCACCAGGCCCCTGCCTCTCCGGAAACCTCATCCCGCCCCCTGCCCAGCATGGAGATGGTCTTCAGGGCATGGCATCCCATGCGGAGCATTCTGATGTACGAATCACCCAGCGTCTCAGGGGGGATGGACACCCCATGGGTTCTCATGTAGGCCCGGGCCAGGAAGGCCAGGTCCCCCTGCCGGAAGAGGGGGGCGAGGCTCGCCGCCCCTGCCGTCGCCAGGTGGGGATTCCGGGCCGATATCCATGCGTCCATTCCCGTCTCCACGCGGACATGGGCTGGTAGATTTTCCTCCCCGGAGATGGAGCGGGAGCGGTCCCCGGTGAGCAGTTCTCCCACCCCCCTGGCCACCACCGGATGGATCAGCCGATCGGCCAGGACATGGGTGACCCACCCCCAGGCGAAGGCCAGCTCTTGGGGACGGCGGGCCTCCGCAAGCAGATTCCGGGTCAGGGCTCCGCTCCGGACCTTGTGGGAGAGGTCCGATAGGTATCGCAGCCCCCCGGGGAAGTACCCCATGTCCGGACCCAGAGCACCCTGCTGGAAGGCCCGAACTGACCGGAGGTCGGAGAGGGGAAAGGGTGACAGGCCAGGGCTGAGCGCCCACCTTTCCAGCGTCCGCTCGGCCAGCCATAGGTGCACCGTGACGTTTGGCATCCTGAGATCCGTGGGGTAGCGGGGAGGAGGGCGGAGCACCCGAACCTTCACTCCGTTTGCGGAGGATACGGGTGGAATGAAGCGAACCGGCCCATATTCCGGTGACGGATACGAAACGATTCAACCTCATCTGTGAGAGGAGCTCTGAGGCCCCATGTCGGACTCCCTGCCCCCGACGGAGCCGCGGCCCTCCCGGCGCCCCCCGGAACCGCCGGACCCCCTGACCCCCCTGGTGGAACGGACGGTGGGGCTCCAGCCGTGGAGACGGGTCTTCCACGCGGGAAATGGGTTGGCGGTGGCGTCGGTCCTGGTTCTCTTGGAACCGCCCCGAACCGGGGTGATCCTGGTGTTGGGGTGTGTGCTTGCGGCACTCGTGGCTCTGGACCTGGCCCGATTCAGCCGCCCCGACCTGAACCGCCTCTTCTTCCGGATCTTCCGCCCCATCGCATCCCCGCGGGAGGCGCGCGGGCCCGCCTCGTCCACCTGGTACGTGCTGGGCGTCCTCCTGACGGTGATCCTCTTCCCGGTGGAGGTGGCGATCCCGGCCATCCTGGTTCTGGCGCTGGCGGACCCGGCCGCTTCCTATGTGGGGCGTAGGTGGGGACGGCGCACCTTCGGCACGGGTACGGTGGAGGGATCGGTGGTCTTCTTCGTGGTGGCTGCGACGGTCCTGGCCTTTCACACCTCTCTGCCCGTTGCCGGCTTCGTGGCCATGGGCACCGCCCTGGCCGAACGGGGCCCTTGGAGGCTGGACGACAACCTGGTGGTCCCCCTCTCGGCGGGAGGCTTGCTCTGGATCGCCTCCGGGGTCGGTTCCACCATAGGTTCGGTGTTCTCGTGATGTGTGCCGACTTCCCTTCCTTCCCCGTCTCCACCGGCCATGCTCTCGGACATCGCCATCATCGAAGACCTGGGGTGGATTCTCCTGGGCGCCGTGGCCCTGGTGCTTATCGCCCAGCGTTTCCGGGTGCCCTCCATTGTGGCCTACATCGTGGCCGGACTCCTCCTCGGCCCCGTACTGGGGCTGGTGTCGGTCTCCGACGCCGTGGAGATCATCTCGGAGCTGGGGATCGCCCTCCTCCTCTTCCTGGTGGGGCTCGAGCTCTCGCTGGCCAAGATCCGCGATGTGGGGAAGGTCGCCGTGGTGGCGGGGATCGGTCAGGTGGTCTTCACCGCCGCCGGTGGCCTGGCCCTCTGCTTCGCCCTGGGGTTCGGGCTCATGGACGGGATCTTCATCGCCACGGCGCTGACCTTTTCCAGCACGGTGGTGGTGGTGAAGCTGCTGGACCTGAAGGGCGAACTGGACTCGGTCTATGGCCGGATCGCCGTGGGGATCTTCCTGGTGCAGGACCTGGTGGTCATCGTGGCCCTCACCTTTCTGGCGGGGCTCGGGAGGGGCGAAGACCTCACCGGCGGAGAGGTGGCCACCAACCTGGGCCTCGCCTTCGCCGGAATGGGGCTCCTCCTGGTGGTTGCCGCTGTGGCGGCCAAGTGGATCCTCCCCCGGCTCCTGGGGCGGGTGGCCTCTTCCCAGGAGACGCTCCTGGTGGTGAGCCTGGCCTGGTGCTTCGCCTTCGTCCTGGGCGCCGAGAAGATGGAGCTGTCCCTGGAGATCGGGGCGTTCCTGGCGGGGTTGGCCCTGGCCCAACTCCCCTACAACGACGACCTGAGGCGGCGAGTCCATCCCCTCATGAACTTCTTCATCGCCATCTTCTTCGTGTCGCTGGGGGTGCAGATGGAGTTCGGGGCGGTGGGAGAGATCTGGTTCCCGGCCGTGATCCTCTCGCTGTTCGTGCTCATCGGGAACCCCTTCATCTTCATGATCCTCATCAGCCGCATGGGCTACGGCGAGCGGACCTCGTTTCTCACCAGCGTCACCGTGGCGCAGATCTCCGAATTCTCCTTCATCTTCGCCGCCATGGGGCTCTCCGCCGGCCTCATCGGAGACGAGATCCTTTCCCTGGTTGCGGTGGTGGGGCTCGTCACCATAGCCACCTCCGCCTTCATGATCCTCTACAACCACCAGCTCTACGAGCGCCTCAAGTCCCCGGGGATCCTCCGGTTCTTCAGGGCACCGGAGGAGGGCGAAGAGCCTGAGGACGAATCCCTCCTGCGGGATCACATCATCGTGGTGGGGATGAATCCCATGGGTCGACGGATCGCCGAGGCCCTGCACGGTGAGGGCTATACGGTCCTGGCGGTGGACACGGATCCGAGGAAGCTCGAGGATTTGCCCGTCAACACTCTACTGGGGAATGTGGAGTACGACGCAGTGCTGGAAGAGGCCCGGATGCCCGAAGCCGCCCTCCTGGTCTCGGCCCTCCACATCGAGGAGGCGAACCGGCTCCTGGCCTACAAGACGCAGGAGGCCGGGGTCCCCTGCGCCATCAACGTCTTCGACCCGTACAGCGCCTCGGACCTCCTCCGCCTCCAGGTTGAACACCTCATCAACTCCCAGAAGGCCGGGGTCGACCGGATCGCAGCGGAGCTGAGTTCCCGGGGGGTCTTCGAAGCATGACCACCGTATCGGCCCTCCTGCTGGCGGCGGCGCTGGGGCTGGTGCTGGGCCACCTGACCCGACTCCCTGCGGCCCCGCTGATCATCCTTTTCGGGATCGCCATATCCGGTGTGGTCAGAATGCCCACCGACCTCCTCCAGGATGCCCTCATGTTGGGGGTCACGGTGGTGGTCTTCGTCGCCGGAATCGAGTTGAACCCGGTTCGGGTTGGGCGATATCGGAACACGGCGCTGGCGGTGGGGAGCCTGCAGTTCCTCGTCATCGGGGCCGCAGGGCTCGGCGCCGCTCTTCTACTGGGGCTCTCGCTGCGAACGGCGGCCTACGTGGGGCTCGCCCTCTCCGCTTCTTCCACCCTGGTGGTGGTCCGGCTCCTGCAGCAGCGAGGCGAGCTCTACAGTGCCATGGGCAGGACGCTTACAGGGATCCTCCTCCTCCAGGATCTCCTCATCATCCTCCTGATCCCGGTGGTGAGCGGGATCGGGGAAGGGTGGGGAGAGGTGGCTCGTGGGCTACTGGGCACCCTGGCGCTGGTGGCGCTGGCAGGGGTCCTCCTCCGGTGGGTCGCCCCCCGCATCCTACCCAAGGTGGCCCGGGACGAGGAATTTCTCCTTCTGGTGATCCTGGCCGGGCTCTTCGCCTTCCTGGGACTGGCGCATTTCCTGGGAATTCCCTTGGTGGCCGGTGCGTTCCTGGCCGGTGTCGCCCTCTCCACCTTCCCCTCCAACGCCCTGGTCCGGGGGCAGTTGAACTCCATCGGCGCCTTCTTCTCGGCAATCTTCTTCGCCGCACTGGGGGCGGTGGTGGTCGTGCCCACCGGAGAGGGACTGGTGCAGGCCCTCCTCTTCACCGGCCTGGTCCTTCTGCTCACGCCGCCGCTGGTGGCGCTGGTGGCGGAACGGTTCGGCTTCTCGGCCCGGGGAGGGGTGGGCTCCGGCCTCCTCCTGGCCCAGACCAGCGAACTCTCCCTGGTGGTGGGGCTCCAGGGGATTCTCCTCGGCCATCTGGATGAGGGCATCTTCGGGATCATCGTCTTCGTCACCGTCGTCACCATGATCCTCACTCCCTTCCTGACCACCGGACCGGTGACGGGAGCGCTCCTCCGCATTCATCCCTTCCGCCGTCCGGCCCAACTCCCCGAAGAGCCCAGCGACCACATTCTCCTCATGGGGTGCGGATCCAACGGCGTGGCTCTCCTGGAGATGCTGGTGGGTGTTCCCCGCCCCATCTGGGTCGTGGACGACGATCCGGCCATTGTGGAGCGGGTCACTGCCGCCGGCTTCAACGCCATCCGGGGTGACGCCACCGACACCGGGATCCTGCGCGCCGCCGGTGCGGATCGGGCCCGCATCGTGGTCTCGACCATGCGGGACAAGAAGGACGCAGAGCGCCTCCTGGCCCACACCGGAGAGACGCCGGTGGTGGTTCGCGCCTACGACGCCGCAGATGCCGAGTGGATCACGGCCCGGGGCGGGATTCCCGTCTCCTACTCGGAGGCGGCGGCAGTGGACTTCCTGGACTGGTTCCTTCGCGGGGAGGCGGACCCGGAATCCGGTCCGTGGCTTCCGCCCGAGCGCTAGCTTGGCAGGAACAGATCAGCGGGTCTCCTGTAGGGAGTCCCACATCGAAGGTCGTCATCGGACGGCCTGAATCCGGAACCCTTCCGCCGGGAGGGAGCGTCCGGTCCGAATCCATCAGGAGAAGCTCATGTTTGCAGGAATCGCCCCGTCATCCATCGTGCGCAACCTGGGAGCCGCGGCCCTCGGCCTCGCCCTGGTCACCTCACCCTCCCTCGAGGCCCAGCAGATGCCCGACCAGCAGATGCCGCCGGAGATGCAGGCCATGATCCAGGAGTATCAGGAGGCGGAAGAGCGGCTCCAGACGCTCCGCCAGGAGGCCATCGACGGCAGCGAGTCGCTCCAGAGCTCCTACATCGCCGTGGGCGACATGATCGAAGACGCCATGCGGGAGGTGGAGCCGGAGCTGGACCAGGTCATCGAGCGGCTCCAGGCCATGCAGGTGGAGGCGCAGCAGGCCCAGCAGAGCCAGGACATGGAGCGTCTCCAGGCCCTCATGGGTGAGGCGGAAGGCCTCCAGGCCCGTTGGCAGAATGCCCAGATGGAAGCCATGGAGCGGGACGACGTCCGGCAGGCGGTGGAGGAATTCGAGGAAGACCTCATGGACGGAATGCTGGAGATCGACCCTGAGGCGGAGGAACTGCAGGAGCGCCTNGAGGAGCTGGCCNAGCGCCTGAACGCCATGATGCCCTCCATGTAGGAGCCGGGCCCGAGGGGCGGGGTGTCATCGGACACTCCGGACCACCCTGGACGCTCGTCAGAGAAGGGGAGAGAGCAGCCGTACCGTGTCGTCCCGAAGTCGGTGAAGGAAGGGACGGCGCCGCATCTCCTCCTCCGTGATCTCCCGCCCCTCGGCCCTCCGCTCGTCCACGAAATCGTCCAGCGCCTCTACGAATCCCTGGTCGTACGATTCCACATTGAACTCGAAGTTGAGTTCCAGGCTCCGGGGGTCCCAGTTCGCCGAACCCACCAACCCCCAGCCCCCGTCCACGGTCATGACCTTGGAATGGTCGAAGGGGCGACCGGTGAGGAAGATGCGGACGTCCTTCTCCAGCACCGATGCCCAGTAGGCCTGGGACGCCCACTGGACCAGCGCCAGGTTTCCATTCTCCGGGAGGTAGATCTCCACCTCCACTCCCCGCATGGCCGCCACCCCCAGGGCATCCTGGATACTGGGATCCGGGATGAAGTAGGGCGTCACCACCCGGACACTTCGCTCGGCCGTGGCCAACGCTCCCAGGAGGATGGTCTGGAGCTTCCCGTAGTTGACGTCGGGTCCGTCGAAGATTCCCCGGGCCACCACATCCCCGCACTCCCGGGCCGGCGGAAACCACCCGGTCCCCCTGAGCCGCTCGCCGGTGGTGGCGTACCAGTCCTCGGCGAAGATCTCCTGGAACTCTGCCACCACCGGCCCTTCCATCCGGACGTGAAGGTCCCGGACCGGGTATCCGGGGGCTTCCTTCACCAGGTGGCCGTGCCGGATGTTCAGACCTCCGGTGAACCCGATTCGGCCGTCCACCACCAGGATCTTCCGGTGGTTTCGGAGGTTGAAGTACGGCATGCGCCAGGTGAAGAGCTCCGGGTGAAAGCGGGCCACGGGGATTCCGGCCTGGCGCAGGATCCCCACCATGGAGGGGCGAGAATACCGGGCCCCCACCGCATCGATGAGTACGCGTACCTCCACCCCCCGCTCCACCGCCCGGGCCAGGGCATCCCGGAAGCGGAGCCCCGCCGGATCGTGATCGAAGATGTAGGTACAGAGGGCGATAGTGTGGCGGGCCCGGTGAATGGCCTCGATCATGGCAGGGTAGGCTTCGTCGCCGTCCACCAGGATCCGCGCGGCGTTCCCGGCCAGTAGCGGACGTCCCGACACCCGTCCGGCCAACCGGGCGATGGAAGCCAGGTGCACATTGTGCGGTGCCAGGAGCCCCTCCAGGGCAGCGGCGGGCAGGGGAGTCACCTGCTCCATGAGGTCGTCGGAGGCCTCATCACTCCGAATGGCCTGGGCACGCCGCTGCACCCGGTTGATGCCCAGGAGGAGGTAGAGGAAAACCCCCAGCGCCGGCGCCAGCCACACGAGCCCCACCCACGCGATGGCAGCGGAAGAATTCCGCTTGGTGAGGACGATGTGCACCGAGGTGCCGGCGGGTACCACCACGGCCAGGGCTCCCAGCATTACTGTCCAGATGTCCAGCATCGCACCTCACAGCCGTGGATTTGTCGCCGGTCCGCCCTCCCGGCACGAGTCCGGAGGCCCAAGATCGCCCGGCCCCACCGGGGAAGACCAGCCCCCGTGGTGTGCCCGCTGCTTCCCCGGTCTGGACGGCAGGCGCCCGGATGGCGAAGCTGAAGGCCCGTCCGCTCTTCTGAAGATGTCCCGCAGCACCAAACCGGTTCATGACCCAGATGCCACCCCCCCACGGTTCATCCCCGGCGCGCCCCTCCGCTCCCCGGCGGTCACTCAGCCTTCTCCTCCTCACCATTCCCCTGCTGGTGGCCAGTCTCCTCGTCCCTCCCCATGAGGCCCGCGCCCAGGTCATTCTGAACACGGAACGGTACCAGATGACGGAGGTGGAGGGCTTCCATCTGAATGGGGATCTGTCGGGCTCAGTGCAGCGGGGGAACCGGAAGATCCTGAATCTCTCCACCTCGGGGATCGTGGGCTACAGCGCCGCCCGCCACTGGCCCCGACTCATCTTCGGAGGCCGGTTCCTTCGGGATGACACTCGCTCCATCCTGGACCAGCAGTACGTGCAGCTCCGTTACTCCTATCTGCTGAGCCCGCGCCTCCAGACCTTCCACTTCGTCCAGGCCCAGAAGAACGAGACCCTCCTCCTCCAGAGCCGGTGGCTGCTGGGGTCCGGGCTCCGCTGGACCTTCGCCGAGACCGATCGGCTCCTGGTGGCAGCCGGGACCGGGGTCATGGGAGAGTGGGAGCGCCTGGACCGGGGGAGACTGGGACCCGACGACTCATCCGAACTGGACGCGGTCCGAATGGCGAACCTGGGGGTCATCCGCTGGTCCTTCGCCAGTGGGGCCCAACTGGTGAACATCACCTACGTGCAGCCCGACGTCACCGAGTTCTCGGACCTCCGACTCCTGAACGATCTGGGACTGTCGGCCCCCATCACGGACTGGGCCCGCATGAGCGCCTCCCTGGAGTGGCGGCGGGACACCCGGCCCCCCTCCACCCTGGAGCGGGACGACCTCTCCATTCGTCTGGGTCTATCCTTCAACATCAACTGACCGCCATTGGGGCCCCGGACCTTCACGGTGACTCCTCACCCATCGGCCACGCGCAGTTCCCGGAGGGCTCGGCCGGCGGCGTTCCTCAGGGCAGCCACCATTCCGGTGACGTGGTCCGGCCCCTCGGGGGATCCTCCCACAAGGAAGGGATCCATCACCGTGCTCCGGAGGATCACCAGCCCTTCCTTCCCGCCTGCCTTCCAATCGTCCAGCGAACCCACCTCCAACCGGGAGAGGATGGGTTCCATGGCGCCGTCATACATGGGCGTCTGGAAGCGGGTCCGGGTCAGGATGTACTCGGGCTGTGCCCCCGGCTCACTCAGGCTCATGCGGGCGTAGATCCCCTCGTTGAGGGCGTTGACCTCCGCCAGCGTCCGGAATCCCGGGTGGGTGAGGAGGAAGCAGACGATGTTGATGTCCGGTTCCGGGAGGCGGATGAGGCGGAAGGGGCCGAGATCCGCCTCACCCAGGGCACGGTATAGGTGGCGGGCGCCGGCCACGGTGCGTTCGATGAGGTGGCCGTATCCCCGCTCGTCCAGGGGGAGGACCTTGTGGGAGAGCCATACCGAGGCGGCTGCGGCCCCGGGCTTGGACCCCTCGAATACGTAGCGGCCCAGGAAGAGGTCCTCGGCGGAGCCGAGCCCCTGGGTGGGGAGAAGGTAGGGCGGATCCACCGAGACCAGCTCCCGGGCCCGGCGATCCCGGAAGACGATGGCTCCCGCAGGATACGGAATGTACCCGAGCTTGTGGGGATCGATGGTGACCGAATCGGCCTGAGCCAGCGCCTCCATGGACCGCACCCACTCGGGCGTGGGCCAGGGGCGCCCTTCCTCCACCTCGGAGGTGAGCCCGACGGAGGCTCGGATCTCCTCCGCGGTGCGGCGCCCCCCGTCCCGGTTCCAGGTCACGGCGGCGGCGTACCCGCCGTAGCAGGCGTCCGAGTGGACGTGGAAGCTCACCCCCAACTCCCACCGAGCCCGCTCCCGCACTGCCAGAACCTCATCCAGACGATCCACAGCGCTCTCTTCGGTGGTTCCGCACACGGAGATGCAGGCCAGGATGGGGACCCGGCGCTCGGTGAGTTCGACCACGGTGCGCCAGAGCGCCTCCGGATCCATCCGGAACCGCTGGTCCACCGGGACGAAGACGAGTTGGTTGGAGCCGATCCCCAGGGCCCGGACGATCTTCTCCCAGGAGTAGTGGGCGGTGGCGGCCACAAGGACCACGGAGGGGGGGAGTGGATCACCGAAGCGCTCTTCCAGCCTGCGGGCGTAGCTCTGGTAGCCCAGTGCCTGCAGGGAATGCCGGTCCAGGGCCTGTTGCACCTGCTCCCGGGGCGCCGTACGCCAGAGCCCCTCCCACAGGTCCAGCGCGGCGTCGGGGTGGATGTTCAGGAGTTCCCAGAGCTCCAGGCTCGCCAGATCAACCCGGCTGCCGTCGGCTCGCTCCACCTCCAGCGATACCCCCAGCTCTTCCACAGCACCCCGGACGGCCACGGGGAGGTAGATGACGTTCCGGGCGAACCAGAGGGCCTCGAAGTTCGCCACCGTCCCCCCTGAGGTCAGGTGACCCCAGGCCCGTTCCGGAGCGTACCCCATCATGTCGGCCAGTTGCGCCCCCACCTCAACCTCCAGCCGGGTGGTGATGGGAGAGGCCTCGATGGCCACGTTGTTGGGGTTGTAGAGCATGGCGGCGAAGTAGCCCACCTGGGCGGCGATGGTCTGCTCGAAGACCATGTGTCCCTTGTATCGCCCGGAGAAGAAGGGCACGCCCCGCTTGAGCTCCGCCAGGAGCCCCATGAGCTCCTGGGTCAGGGTGGCCACGGCCCGGTCATACCCTTCCCGGCGCTTGTCCAGCTCCCGGATGGTGAAGCCGTCTTCCGGGTGGTGATTGCGGCGCCAGAAGATGTGATCCCGGAGGGCTTCCGTCAGGAGGCGTTCCAGGAGTTCGGCGTTCTCGCCCCGGGGACCGAGGAACCAGGCGTTGAGAGCGTCGGGAGGGTGAGACGAGGGCATGGCGGGTGGGAGTGGGATCGGTGGGAAGCTGGAGAAGAGGTCCGGGGGTGCCCCCGGCCTCCAAGGTGGAACTCATCGGAGAGAATGCACCTATCCAATATAAGGCGATCCACCACGTAGGACCCTTGGGTGGAGAAGATGTCTTCCCACCACCCGTCCTTCGTGGCCTTCCGGCGGTTGTGTAGCCCCCACCATCGCCCGTCGAACCCTGTATGGAGGTCCTCATGACCCTGTTTCCGTCGCTCGCGCCCATGGTGCTGGCCGCCGGCCTCATCTGGGGACCGCCGTCCGAGTCCGTCCCGGTGTCACCCGAACTCTCAATGACGTCGACCTGGACTGCCAAAGCCCCGGTCGCACCTGTCGATCTGGAGCTCACACCGGAGCCGGACCCGGCACCTCAGCCTGGATTTCAGGCCCGAGCCCAGGATCCCGACTTCCAGTTCCGGCGCCCCTTGATCTCCCTCTCGCTCCGGGGCGGAGCCTTCCTTCCCCGGGCCCAGGGCCAGTTCTACGACTTCATCTTCCGGGAGTTGACGCTGGACGCAGGCGACCTGAGGAGCTTCACCGGCGGCGCCGAGCTGGGATTCTGGGTGGGTGAGTTCGCAGAGGTCTTCGCCTCTCTCGATCTGACGGGGGTCACCCGGGATGTGGAGTGGCGGGACTGGGATGAGGAGATCAACGGAACCTTCATCCCCATCACTCAGACGGTGCGGCTCCGGAATGGACCGGCGGTATCCGTGGGACTCAAAGGGTATCCGCTGGGCCGGGGTGAACAGCTCAGCAGGTTCATCTGGACACCCTCGCCGGTGGCCCCTTTTGTATCGGGCGGGGTAGGCATCATGGGATACGAGGTGGAGCAGTGGGGAGACTGGGTGGTGACCCAGCCCGGAGACCCGAACTTCGGAAGCATCTTCACCGACGAATTCAGCTACAGCGACCAGACCCTGCTTTCCTTCCTGGGGGCCGGGGCGGACGTGTCGCTGGGGCCCCGTTTGGGGGTCACGCTGGAGGGTCGCTATATTTGGAGTGAAGATCGACTGGGAGGTGACTTCGTGTCCTTCGATCGTCCCCTCGATCTTTCGGGCCTGCGCCTCACGGCAGGTCTGTCCTATCGGTTCTGAGGAGTCCCGTATGAAGACGTTTGCCCCCCTCTCGGTCGGAGCCCTGGCGCTCCCCCTCCTCTTCCTCTTCCCGCCGGCTCCGGCCCACGCCGCAGGTCCCCCCTCGGATGATTCGCTCTCCGACTGGACCGCTTGGTACGGGTGCTGGGAGGCAGCGGACAGCATGGGAGAGGAAGGCTCGTTCTTGGTCTGCTTCGATCCCCTGACGGATGGTTCGGGGGTCGAGATCCGAACCATCGTGGAGGGTGAGGTGGCCGCGGTGGAACGCATCGTGGCCGACGGCGTCCCTGTTCCCGCCGAGGATGGCGGGTGCGTTGGCGAGCGGTTCGCATCCTGGTCCCAGGACGGGCATCGGGTATTTGTGGGTTCGGAGCTGGTCTGCGGTGAGGGTGTGATTCGCCGCACCTCCGGGGTCATGGCCCTTACCCGGGACGGGAACGAGTGGCTGGAGATCCATGCGGTGGAGGCAGGGGAGCGGGAGCCGGCGCTGGGCGTTCGGCGCTTCGTGCCGGCCTCCCCGTCCACGGTGGCCGAGCAGGGCATCGATCCGGCCGACCGGGGGCTGGGGCTTGCTGTCCGGACGGCACGCTCCACCCACTCGGGTCCCCTCACCGACGCTGCGGTGGTGGAAGTGGTAGAGGTGGCCGGAGCGCCGGTGGCCCGAGCACTGATCACTGAACTGGGCCATCCCTTCGAGATCTCCACCGCCGTGGCCCGTGACCTTCTCGCCCAGGGTGTGCCGTCCGACGTCCTGGACGTCATGGTGGCCGTCACCTATCCGGAGCGGTTCGAGATCGCCGGCTCCTCCTGGGAGGCAGCGGAGCAGGTCCGTGTCGAGGCACCCCGTACCGCCCGGGCGGTATCGCCCTGGCCCGACCGATACGCCTACGCGCCATGGGGATACTCGCCCTGGCGGCATAGCTGGTACTATGGGAGCACCTTCGGATACAGCCCATTCGGCTGGGGTGGAGGCTACTGGGGCGGGTTCGGACCCGGCCGTGTGATCATCGTTCAGCCCGAGGTCCGGGACCGCCGCACCTCGATCCTCGACCCTCGGCGGGGTTACGTCCCGGGAGCGGAGTCGGACCGGTCCGCCGTTCGACGGGGAACGCCCTCCACCACCCGGACGCCCTCGCCTCAACCGGCGGCCAGTCCGTCTTCACCTCGGAGCACCCCGGCGGCGTCCACTGCCCCCCGGGTGACCCCCCAGGGGGCCTCGTCAGGCTCCAGCGGTAGTGATCGTCGCGCCCGTCCCCGAAGCTCCGGTGGGGGTGGAAGCTGAGCCCGAACTCAGGTCCGGACTCCTAGCGCGCCTCCTCACCGGCCACCATCCACTCCATTTCTTCTGATCCGGGCAGCGCCATAGTGCAAACCGCCCCCCGTATCCTGGTCGTCGATGACGACCCCACCTTCCGGAACGTCCTGGAGATGCGCCTCCAGGGGTGGGGATACGGGGTGCGTGTAGCCCGAAGCGCCGAGGAGGCCCGACGGATCGCCGGAGAGTGGGACCCACATCTGGTCCTGTCCGATGTGGTGATGCCCGAAACATCGGGCCTCTACCTCCTCCGAAAGCTTCGGGAGAATCGCCCCGACCGGCCCGTTGTCCTCCTCACTGCCCACGGCTCGGTGGAGATGGCGGTGGAGGCCATGAAGGTGGGGGCGGTGGACTTTCTCACCAAGCCCCTGAACTACCGGAACCTGAAGGCGGTTCTGGAAGAAGTCCTGGAGTCGCCGGAATCGCTGGCACCCATCCCGGCAGACGCCGCCGAAGACGCCGCCGCGGACCAACTCCCCCAGCGAACCGGAACGGGGTTCGGCCCCTTCATTGGATCCAGTCAGGCCATGTCGGAGTTCTTCGACATGCTCCAGTCCGTCGCCCGATCCGATGCGTCGGTCATGATCACGGGCGAGAGCGGCACCGGGAAGGAGCTGGCGGCCCGTACCATCCATGAACTGAGTCCCCGGCGACACCTCCCCTTCGTGGCCGTGAACACCGCGGCCATCCCGGCGGAACTCATGGAGAGTGAGCTCTTCGGCCATGAGAAGGGAGCGTTCACCGGCGCGGCCCGTCAGCGCGCCGGCTGCTTCGAGATGGCTGAGGGTGGAACCCTTTTCCTGGATGAGATCGGTGAGATGCCCGCAGCCCTCCAGCCGAAACTCCTGCGGGTTCTGGACGGAAGCCCTTTCCGGCGGGTGGGCGGCACGAAGGAGATGACCTTCGATACCCGGGTGCTGGCGGCCACGAACCGGAACCCCCGCGAAGCGGTGGAGGAGGGGCACCTCAGGGAAGACCTGTTCTTCCGTTTGAATGTGCTCACACTGGAACTCCCGGCTCTTCGCCATCGGAAGGGGGACATCCCCCTCCTAGCCCAGCACTTCGCCGCCGAATTGTCCATCAAGCATGGCGGGGCGGAACGGACCTTCGATTCGGAGAGCCTGGGTCTACTGGATCAATATCCCTGGCCGGGGAACGTTCGGGAATTCCGGAATGTGGTGGAACGGGCCGTCATCCTGGCCCGGGACGGGGTCATCGAACCGACCCACCTCCCTGCGTACATCCGTGAGCCCCTTCGATCCGCCGACGGCACCTACCGCTTCCCCCCCGACGCCACGGCGGAGGATGCGGAGCGGGAGTTGATTCTTCAGACGCTGGACGCAACCGGTAACAACAAGAGTGAGACCGCTCGCAGACTGGGTCTGAGTGTCCGGACCATCCGGAACAAGCTCAAGGCCTACGGGATCGATCGGTGAAGATCACAACCCGGATCGCCCTGGGCCTCACCGTCCTCGCCGGGTTGATGGTGGCTGCCCTGGCATATCAGGTCCGCACCGTCAATCAGCTTCAGGCCATCACCGACGACCTCTCCCGTACCAATGTGGAGGCGGCCCGCATCTCCATCCTCCTGGTACAGGAGTTGGAGGGGGTCCGGGAATTCGCCTCCAAGTCCCTGGTGCTGGCGGACTCAGGCTATGTCGCCCAGTGGAAGACATGGGAGGAGGCCGTCACCGGAGATCTCTCCAGACTCGCTGCCCTGGACCTGGGCGAAGGGGAGCAGACGGCGGTTCAGGCGGTTCAGGGTGATTGGGAGCTGTATCTGGCGGAAATCGCTCCACTCCGGGCCGACTCCGAACTCTGGCCCACCGGTCCCGGGCTCATGGACACCCTGGACCGCATCGACGAATTGGTGGATGGGCTGCGTTTCGGGGTGGAAAACATCATCGACGAGAATCAGTCCTGGGTGACCCGCCAGGCAGAGACGGCGACGCTGGTGGGGCAGCGGGCGACACGGGTGTCATGGTTGGCGGCACTCTCAGCCGTCACCCTTGGGCTTCTCATCTGTGTGATCCTCTACTTCTCCATCTCCGGCCCTTTGCGTCGATTGACCCGCGGCACGAGGGAGATCGCCGAGGGTCGATTCGCCCACCGCCTCCCCTCCGGCGGAAGCAGTGAACTGTCCGCCCTGGCGGATGACTTCAACCGCATGGCCGCCAGGCTGGACGAGGTAGAGGAGATCAAGCAGGACTTCGTCTCCCATGTGTCACACGAACTGAAGGGCCCCCTGGCCGCCATCCAGGAAACCATCCTCATCCTCCTGGAACGAATCCCGGGCCCCCTCACCGAGAAACAGGCCCAACTCCTGGCCCTCTCCCGTCAGAGCGCCACCCGCCTCTCGGGGATGATCTCGAACCTCCTGGAGATCTCTCGCATCGAGGGCGGTGGGATGAGGATGGATGTGGGGTGGGTGGACCCGGTGGAGTTGGTGCAGGATGTGGCGGACGAGCTCGATCCCCTCTTCCGCGCCAAGTCGTTGGAGGTAGAGATCACGAGTGACGACCCAACTGGCGGGAATGGGACCGGAGCTCCTGTCTTTCCCATCGCCGCCGACCGGGAACGCTTGCAGGAGGTGGTGGGGAACCTCCTGGGGAACGCCATCAAGTTCTCACCCCACCATGGCGTGATCCGGGTCCGGATCGTCGCCCTGCCCGACTGGCCACGCCCTCTGCCCGGTCGGGTCCTCTCCCAGCTCCGTGGGGAGGAGCCCCCCTTCCTCCTCCTGGAAGTGGAAGATGAGGGACCCGGGATCCCGGAGGCCCACCGGGAGGGGATCTTCCAGAAGTTCTATCAGATCCAGCGCGGGGTCCGCCGTGAGGGGCAGGGCGTAGGTCTCGGGCTTGCCATTTCCCGCAACGTGGTCCAGTCCCACGGAGGGGCCATCTGGGTCCGGGAGAGTGATGCCGGTGGGGCCCACTTCTTCGTTCTCATCCCCAGGACGGCCCGGCGGCTCGAGATAACCCAGAGTGGAGACGGGATGGTGCCGGAGGTACTGGTGGTTTCTCGGGAAGAGGGCGCCGTGCATCAGGGAGTGCCGTCATGATCAATCGAATCCTGTGGCCACGGATTCTTCTGGCCGGCACCTTTCTTCTGGTAGCAGGCGGATGCACCAGGGTGGACCGCCTGCCCCCGGAACCGGTGGCCCCCATGGAGGCGGAGGAGGAGATGCTGGTTCCTCCCCATGTGGCGCAGCCGGCTCCCGATGAACTACTCCTGGATCAGGCCACCACCCACTTCGAGGCGGGTCGACTCCAGCAAGCAGCGAACCTGAACCGACAGCTTCTGGAGATGGAGGGCGTACCCTCCACCCGCAGGGAGCGGGCGCTCTGGTCCCTGGCCATGATCCACCTCCTCCCGGAAAGCCCCCTCCACGATCCGACCCGGGCACGGGCCGATCTGACACGCCTCGGAAACGAGCACGGCGAATCGGTTCGGGGGCAGCAGGCCCGGTGGCTCCTCGGGCTGCTGGATGACCTGGATCAGATCCGGGGACAGGTGGCTGAGCAAACCGAACTCCTGGAGCAACTCACGGAGACGGTAGAGCAGCTACGGCGCATCGATCTGAACCGTCGCCCCTCCAGCGGAGGAGGACCACCAGGCCGACCCGAGTCGTCTCGCCCACCCCAGCCGCCCCGGTGAGGTTCGAGGCCCGGGCCTCGGTGGCTACACGTCGAAGATCACTTGGGCACGCCATGAAGAGTCCACTGGTGAGGGAGGTCTCACCACCAGACCGTGCCAGGTGACTCCCTTGATCTCCCGGACGGGAGATTCGGGGGCCGGGAGGGTTCGGATTTGAGCGGTCAGGGCGAATCCGCCGTCGCCACCCTCCATGAACCCGATCCGCTCCACTGCCACCGTTGCACGTCCGTCCACCTCCAGGCGGAAGAGGAGCTCCCGGAGCCAACTTCGGAGTAGACCTTCTCGATCCTCGGCCTCCATGGACACCTGGACGAGTTCATGGTCAAGCCGCCCATCCGCCTCATGGGGCTGCCCCGCCGCCCCGGCGATCAGGTCGTCCGGGACGGTGCCGGCGGCCATCCAGACGGCTCCCAGCGCAGCGCGAACGAAGAGTTCCTCCAGAGAGGCGCCCCGGACGCTGATCCCCACATCGGCGGTATGGTCCAGGGCGCGGACACCGGAGGGTGGGTGAGGGGTCACGTCACGGGAACCCCGGCGTCCCGCTCCGACCCCACACCGATTCCGTCCGACTCCACGTCCTCGCCCCCGGACGAGCCGCATTCCTCCAAAGGCTCCTCCGAAGGCGGAGCCTCCACCCCAAGGAGCTCCAGCACTCGGGCGCCATCCACCTCTTCCTGGCTCAGCAGTTCCTCCGCCAGGGCGTCCAGCCCCTGGCGATTCTCTTCCAGGAGCGACCTGGAGCGCTCGAAGGCCTCCTCCACAATGGAGCGGACCTCCCTGTCCGCCTCTCGGGCGGTGGCATCGCTCAGTTCCCTTCGCTGGGTGATCTCCTCGCCCAGGAAGACCTGCTCCTGGGCCCCTCCGGAAGCGATGCGCCCGAACTTCTCGCTCATCCCCCAGGAGAGGACCATCTTCCGCGCCAGTTGGGAAGCCCTTCGGAGATCGTCCTCGGCACCGCTGGTCTGGGTGTCCATGACCAACTCCTCCGCCGCACGTCCGCCCAGGAGAATGACGAGTTGGTTCCGGAGGAAGTCGCGGGAGTACAGATACCGGTCCCGGAGGGGAAGCTGCTGGGTCACCCCCATGGCCCGTCCCCTGGGGACGATGGACACCTTGTGGACCGGATCCGCATCCGGAAGGAGGGCCGCTGTGACGGCGTGCCCTGCCTCATGGTAGGCCAGGAGGCGCCGCTCGGTCTCCGTGAGGAGGACGCCCTTCCGCTCGAGCCCCATCATGATCTTGTCGCGGGCGTCATCCACCTCCCTGGGGGTGATCCGGTCCTGCTCCCGGCGCGCAGCCAGGAGGGCCGCTTCATTGAGAAGGTTCCGGAGGTCGGCACCGCTGAATCCCGGGGTTCCCCGGGCGATCTGGGCCAGATCCACCTCCGGTGTCAGCGGCTTGTGGCGGGCGTGGATACGGAGGATGGCCTCCCGATCATCACGGGTGGGAAGATCCATGGTGACCCTGCGATCAAACCGGCCGGGCCGCAGAAGAGCGGGATCCAGGATATCCGGGCGATTGGTGGCGGCCAGCACAACCACACCCTGGTTGGCCTCGAAGCCGTCCATCTCCGAAAGGAGCTGATTCAGGGTCTGCTCCCGCTCGTCGTGACCGCCTCCCAGCCCCGCTCCCCGCTTCCGTCCCACCGAGTCCAGCTCATCGATGAAGATGATGGCGGGCGCCGCGGCCTTGGCTTCCTCGAAGAGATGACGCACCCGGGAGGCCCCCACACCCACCAGCATCTCCATGAAATCTGAGCCCGACATGTGGAAGAAGGGCACACCGGCCTCCCCCGCCACCGCCCGCGCCATCAGAGTCTTCCCGGTCCCCGGGGGACCCACCAGGAGGAAGCCGCGAGGAACCTCCCCCCCGAGCTTTTCGAAGCGGGTGGGGTCCTTGAGGAAGGCCACCAGCTCCTCCAACTCCTGCTTCGCCCCCTCCTGCCCGGCCACATCGTCGAAGGTGGTGGCCTCTTCGGTACGCTCGTAGGCTCGGGCCCGACTCTTCCCGATGGACATCATCTTCTGCCCCTGGGACTGCATTCCCCGGTACAGGAAGAGGAAGAGGAAGATGATGAGCACCACCGGAAGCAGGTAGACCAGGATGAGCCACCAGGCGAAGTCCGACTCGGGCTCGGTACGGACCTCCACCCCCTGGGCCTCGAGACGGGATAGGAGCTGGTCGTCACCGAAGGAGGGGACGTGGGTGACGAGCCTGTCGAAGGTCACGGGCTCGTCGAATTCCGGGAAGGATCGCTCCACCTCCTGGCGGAGTTCCCCCCGGATCTCAGAACCCTTCACCCGGACGCGCTCCACCTCCCCCTCGTCCACCAGGGCCCTGAACTCGCTGTACGGAATGGAACGCCACTCGGCGTCCGGGGCGAAGGGGCGCCAGATCCAGATGGCGGCCAGGGTGAGCAGAAGGATCCACAGGAACGCCCGGTTCCGCCCCAGGACAGCCGGGGACGGTCCGCGCCCCCCTGCGTCTCCGCCGGAGGCGTCTCTCTTCCCTTCACCGATTCGTTCCTTGTCGCTGGCCTTCTTTGCCGGCATCCACGGACCTCCCAGGCCCCGGTGTCATTGAATCCCTTTCTGATGAAGAATACACAAAGCCTGGCTGCGGGACACGGGGCAGGGTAGTCCCATCGAGACCTGTCCCGGACCCGGCCGGGATTCCATATTGTGAAGGTCGACTCGTCCCGCACCCCATAGCTTCCGAATCCACATGCGTTCCTGGCACCCCGCCCCCGCCTTCCTGGCCGCCTCGGTCGTCGTCCTTGCGGGCACGGCGATCCCGGCCTCCGCCTTGGTCTCTTCCAAGTCCTCGCCAGTACCGGCCGCCTCGGTCCACGCAGCCCCGCTGCCGGCGGACTCGGTTGCCCGGGTGGCGGAGATCTTCGCGGCCTTCGACTCGGCTCACACACCGGGGTGCGCCGTGGGCGTCTCCCGGGATGGTGAAGTGATCGTGCGGCGAGCCTTCGGGATGGCAGATCTGGAGCACGGTATCGCCAACGAACCTGGGACCATCTTCGAAGCCGGGTCGGTGGCGAAGCAGTTCGCGGCGGCAGCGGTTGTGCTACTGGCCGTGGACGGTGAGCTCTCTCTGGATGACGATGTGCGTCTCTGGATCCCGGAGCTTCCGGATTATGGCGCGACCATCACAGTCCACCAGATGCTCACCCACACCGCCGGGCTCCGGGACTGGGGGTCGGTAGCGGCCATCTCCGGGTGGGGGCGCTCCCAACGGAGTCACACCCACGACCACGTCCTGGACATCGTGAGCCGTCAGAGCGCCCTCAACTATCCGCCGGGAGAGAGCTATTCGTACTCNAACANCGGGTACAACCTGGCGGCGATTCTGGTGGAGAGGATCTCGGGGATGAGCTTCGCGGACTTCTCTCGGGAGCGCCTCTTCGAACCCCTGGGTCTGGAAGACACCCAGTGGCGGGACGACTACCGTCGACTCGTCCCGGGGCGGGCCGCAGCCTATGCCCCCTCGGAGAACGGCTTCCTCATCGACCGCCCCATTGAGTTCGTTCACGGAAATGGGGGCCTCCTCACGACGGTCACGGATCTACTGACGTGGAACGAGCACCTGCGGACCGGGACTCTCGGCGAGGAATTCATGGCCCTCATGCACCGGCGTGCGATCCTGAACGATGGAACCGAGATCCATTACGCCGGAGGGCTCCAGTTCGGTGAGCAGAACGGCACTCGCCGGATCAGCCACACCGGTGCCACTTCAGGCTACCGAGCCTATCTGGGGCTCTTCCCCGATGAAGGTCTCTCGGTGGCGCTCCTCTGCAACGTGACCAGCGCCAACCCGGGCGGCCTCGGCGGACAGGTGGCGGAGGTCTTCCTCCCGCCCCCGACGCCCTCTCCCGAACCCACCGAGGACGAAGCTGCCTCCGACGAGGAGCGGGACGAATCCACTGAGGCAGCCTTCCAGCCCTCTCTCCAGGACCTGGAAGCGTATGTGGGGACCTTCCACAGCGACGACGCCGAGACCACCCTCCATGTGGTGGTGGAGGAGGGGGAGGTGGTGATCCTGAGGAGACCGGCCGCCCGGATGAACCTTCGTCCGTCCGGCGAGGTCGATTCGTTCAACGGTCCCCTGGGCACCATCGTCTTCCTCCGTGACGAGGCCGGAGCCGTCCGTGAGATCAGCCTCCGACAGGCCCGGGTCCACGATCTCCGCTTCCACCGGGTTGAGCCCTGACGGTCCCCCATCCCTCCCCGGCGTCGGATCCCCTGGTCGTCCTTCAGGACGTCTTTGGATACCCGGCATTCCGGGCCGGGCAGCGAGAGGTCATCGACGCGGTCCTGGAGGGTCGGGACTGCATCGCCCTCATGCCCACCGGGGCCGGGAAGTCGCTGACCTATCAGATCCCGGCCCGGATCCTATCTGGATCGGTCCTGGTGGTCTCACCCCTCATCAGCCTCATGAAGGATCAGGTGGACAGTCTCCTGGCCCATGGGTTCCAGGCGGCTGAGATCAACAGCACCCTGGACTTCGAGGAGCGTCGGGACCGCCTCACCCGCCTCCGCCGGGGAGAGTTGGAGATCGCCTTCCTGGCTCCGGAGGCGCTGGATGGCGGGCTGCGCGAGTTCATTGTGGGGTGTCCCATCTCACTGCTCGTGGTGGATGAGGCCCACTGCATCAGTCAGTGGGGACACGATTTCCGTCCCTCCTACCGGCAACTTCGGGCACTCCGGGACGACCTGGGCGTCCCGGTCCTGGCTCTGACCGCCACAGCTACCCGCCCGGTAGCCCGGGACATTCTGCGCCAACTGGGTATGCGCAAACCCGCCGGCTACAAAGGGTCGTTCTTTCGTCCGAACCTCCGCATCGGATGCCGGAAGAAGGGCTCGGGGAACACCCGCAGGGAGATCCTCTCCCTGATCCGGGAATGGGAGGGGGAGAGTGGGATTGTCTACTGCCTCTCCCGGCGGGGGGTGGAAAGCACAGCCCGCTTCCTCCAAGAGCGGGGAATCCGGGCTCTGCCCTACCACGCCGGTCTTCCGGCAGAGGATAGGAGCCGAGCACAGGAGGCCTTCCAGCACGACGAGGTGGATGTGGTGGTGGCCACCATCGCCTTCGGGATGGGAATCGATAAGCCGGACGTGCGCTTCGTCATCCACCGGGACATGCCCAAGGATGTGGAGTCCTGGTACCAGGAGATGGGCCGGGCCGGTCGCGACGGCCTGCCAAGCGACTGCGTACTCTTCCACTCCTGGGCCGATGTGAAGATGCACGAGCGGTTCCTGGACGAGATCGAGGACCCGGAACTCCGTCGGGAGAAGGCCGAGGCCACGGTGAAGCTCTTCCGCTTGGTAGAGGGAGGGATGTGCCGACATCGGGCCATTCTGGCCCACTTCGATGAGGAGATGGACGACTGCGGCGAATCGTGCGATCTCTGTCTTGGCCAGTCGGTGGAGGAGCGGGTGGCGTCTTCCCGGGGGCGGACCCGAGCGGGCAAGGGAACGTCCCGGGGAGAGAGGGGAGTGCGGGGCGGGCGTTTGGCCGGTGCCGGAGGGGGTGGAGCGGAGGGGCCGACCGATGAGCTCGATCCCGCTGACGAGGCGCTCTTCCAGCGCCTTCGTGCCCTCCGTATGGAGTTGGCCAGGGAGCAGGGGGTGCCCGCCTACATCGTCTTCAACGACGCGGTCCTGAGGGAGATGGCTCGCCGCCGCCCGGCCACACCCTCCCAGCTGCTGGAGGTACCAGGGGTGGGACCGGCGAAGCTCCAGCGCTACGGGGAACACTTCCTGGACGTCCTGGCGGCTCCCCCGGCCATTTGACCTCATGGGATCCTGGTGTTCCCTTCCAAATGGAGTAGTGTCTCCCGAAGTACGTCCCCCGGACGTTGCGCGATCCCAAGCCTCTCCGGTGTGCGGAGCACGAGGGTCGGTAGCTTCGGCGGCCACGCTCCCGTCGTCATTTCAATCCTTTCGAGGAGGTATCTGAGATTTCCAGAACGAACCGAGTCAACGATCAGATTCGCATCAGCCCCGTACGTCTCATCGACGCCGATGGAGAACAGGTGGGTGTCGTCTCCCTCCAGACCGCTCAGGACCGGGCCAAGGAGTTGGAACTGGACCTGGTGGAGGTAGCTCCCCAGGCCCGTCCCCCGGTGGTGAAGGTGATGGATTGGGGAAAATACCAGTATGAACAGCAGAAGCAGGCCCAGGAGGCCCGCCGCAACCAGAATACGGTGGAGATCAAAGAGGTTCAGCTCCGCCCTGTGACGGAAGACCACGACTTCGAGACCAAGATCAAGCGGGCTCGCCGCTTCCTGGAGGACGGCAACATCGTCCGGGTCGTGCTCCGGTACCGGGGTCGGGAACTCCGCCGGCCCGAGGTGGGTGAGGCCATGCTGGATCGGGTGCAGGAGGCCACGGAAGACCTGGCCTCGGTGGAACAGCGCTCCAGGAAGATCGAGGGTCGCCGGCTCCACATGCGTCTCGAGCCTCTCTCCAACTGAGCCTGCGCGCTCTCAACGAGGGCGGGTGCGCCGGGTGGGGGTGGCCGTCCGGGGATCCTCCGGCCAGTAGTGTTTCGGGTAGCGTCCCCGCAGGTCCTTCCGAACTTCGAAATAGCCCCGATCCCAGAAGCTGGCCAGGTCCCTGGTGACCTGCACCGGTCGCATGGCGGGCGAGAGCAGGTGGAAGGTCACCGGCACCCGACCTCCTCCGATCCGGGGCGTGGCCTCCAGGCCGAAGACCTCTTGGAGACGGACGGCCAGCGCCGGCGCTTCCGGATCCGAGTAGTCCAGCCGGATCCGGGAGCCGCTGGGCACCTCCAGATGTGAGGGAGCCAGGGTCTCGACCTGGGCGCGCCGGTCCCATGCCACCCTGGACAGGAGCCCTTCCCGGAGAGTGCCTGGGGAAATGCGCTCCGGCGCCGTCACCCCGGACACGAAGGGGAGCAGCCACGCCTCCAGCGTCTCCAGGAGCGCCGACTCCGACGCCACTGGCCAGGTTTCCGGATCAAGTCTGTGGAGGAACTCAAGACGGGCCCGAAGCTCCGCCCCCTCCCGGTCCCAGGGGATACGGTGCGGACCACCTGACCGGATCCCCTCCACCAGAGCCTGACCCACCGCCTCCGGATCGGGGTCGCCCATCCGCCCGGTGGCCAACTCGATGGCACCCAGTCGGTTGACCCAACGGGCCACAACCCGTCCCTCCCGCTCGTCCCAGGCGATCTCTTCGGTTCTGCGGATCCGACCGGAGAAGAGCGTCCGAACGTCATCCTCCTCGAGAGGGGCCGCCAGCGTGACCCGTGCCTCCCTTCCCCGGCCGTCGAGCCCGGGCGCCACGATCCACTGCGCCGACCCGAGGGGGTCCTCGGGAGGGATCCAGATGCCGGTCCCCGACCGGAGAAGGAAGCGGGCCTGGCCATCTTCCCTGCGCCGGGCGATCCGGTCCGGATAGGCCAGAGCCAGGAGGCGCCCGACCTCATCCAGATCGATGGCCCCAGCGGTGCCGGGGACGGACCGCCGGTCCTGACCCCGTGATGCGTCCTGCCACTGGACATCCCGGCCTCCGCCACCCCGATTCCCGACGTCCCGGCCGGCCACTCGGCGCAGGTGATGCCGGGCCTCCTTCCGTGCCCGGGCCAATCCGCCGCGATGCACCCGGTGGCCGGGGATGGGGCTCCGCCCGCTCCGGAGCGCCTCGAGGCGGAGCCGCACGTCCACATCGGGGGCTCGATCCGGCCCCATGAGCAGATCCCGATCCGAGAGAAGAGCCGCCAGCTCCGAGGCCAATCTCGCCCCACTGGGGTCCAGCTCCTGGACAATCCCCTCTCCCACCTCACCAACCTCCCCGCCCACCTCGTCCACCCACCGGGCCGTGAGCATCCGCCCCAGGCGAGGGTGGACGCCCAGCCGGGCAACCTCCCGACCCATGGCGGTTACGCCCCCATCCCCATCCACCAGTCCCAGATCTTCCAGAAGCTCCAAGGCCCGGCGGTACGCCGCCTCCGGAGGGGGATCGAGCCAGATGAGTTCCTCAGGGGTCGCACCCCACAGGGCCAGGTCCAGCGCCAGGGGCGCCAGATCCGCGTCCACGATCTCCGGGCTTCTACGGGGGACCAGCCCCCGATCCTCTCCACGGGTCCAGAGCCGGTAGCAGACGCCGGGTGCGGTGCGGCCGGCCCGACCCCTCCGCTGATCGGCGCTGTCCCGGGTGACCCGTATGGTCTCCAGGCGGCTCATTCCGGTCCCGGGGTCGAATCGGGGAACCCGCATGAGCCCGGCGTCCACCACGACCCGCACACCTTCCATGGTCAGGGACGTCTCGGCGATGGAGGTGGCCAGGACCACCTTCCTTCGACTAGGGCTCGGGGTTACCGCCCGATCCTGCTCCGCCGCCGGCAGGCTTCCGTGGAGCTCCAGGACCTCCACCCCCGGCGGCAGCCCACGCTCCCGGAGGTGCTCCCTGGTACGGCGGATCTCTCCCACCCCCGGAAGGAAGACCAGAACGTCCCCCTCCTGGTCATCCAGCGCCCCTTGAACAGCACGGGCCGCCGCCCCTTCGATCCGGCCCGTCACCGGCCGGTCCCGCCACCGGGTCTCCACGGGGAACTGCCGACCCTCACTCTCCAGAACCGAGGCTCCCAGGAGCTCGGCTACCGGGCCGGGATCCAGGGTGGCGGACATGACCAGGACCCTTAGGTCCGGTCGGAAGAGGCTTCGGGCCTGCAGCGTCAGCGCCAGGCCCACATCGGCGTGGAGGGATCGCTCGTGGAACTCATCGAATACCACCGCCCCCACCCCGTCCAGAGCCGGGTCGGACTGGAGCATACGGGTGAGGATCCCCTCCGTCACCACCTCAACACGGGTGCGCGGACTCACCTGGGAGTCCAGGCGCACCCGGTACCCCACCACCCCACCCACCCGCTCCCCATCCAGGAGCCCCGCCATGCGTCGGGCAGCGGCCCGGGCCGCGAGACGCCGGGGCTCCAGTACCAGGATCCGTTGCCCGCCCAACCAGGAAGCCCCCAGAAGTGCGAGAGGTACCCGGGTGGTCTTCCCCGCCCCTGGAGGCGCCACCAGCACGGCTGCACCCTCCGCCCCCAGCGTCTCCACCAAGCGGGGGAGGAGGGGGTCGATGGGGAGACTCGGCGTACCGGAGGGGAGGGTCATGGGTCTGTGTGGTTACCGGGTCGTGATCAGGGTCACATTGGTTAGCTTGAAACATGTGGACCGGCGAGACCACCCCTGATCTTTCCCCAACCTGCCGAATCCATGAGCCTGAAACTCCAGAAGATCGATGAGTATCGCTGGCGCGTCCCCCGGGAAGGCCGGATGCGGGTCGACGGCCTCATCTTCGCCGATGACGTCCTGATCCGGGACATCCGGGGAGACGAATCCGTCACCCAGGTGGCCAATGTGGCTACCCTCCCGGGGATCGTTGGTCACTCCATCGGGATGCCCGACATCCACTGGGGGTACGGGTTCCCCATTGGCGGCGTGGCCGCCTTCGATCCTGACGAAGGGGGGGTGATCTCGCCGGGCGGTGTGGGCTACGACATCAACTGCGGCGTGCGCCTCCACCGCTCGGGGCTCACGGTGGATCAGCTCCGCCCGCACCTCGCCGCCCTCATGGACGATCTCTTCCGGCGAATCCCCTCGGGGGTCGGCCGGGGATACAAGCGCTTCGTCCTCTCGGACGGGGATGTCCGCGGGATTCTGGAGAAGGGCGCCCGGTGGGTGGTGGAGGAGGGGTACGGAACCGCCGGGGACCTGGACCGGATTGAGGACGGCGGGACCCTGGAAGGGGCCGACCCGGACCAGGTGAGTGAGCGCGCCGTCAAGCGGGGCCGGGACCAGGTGGGCACCGTCGGGAGTGGAAACCACTTCATCGAGGTGGGCTTTGTGGACCGGGTCCTGGATCCCGAGGCAGCCAGCCTGCTGGGACTCGGAGAGGGCACCGTCACCGTCTTCATCCACTCAGGCTCCAGGGGGCTCGGCTACCAGGTCTGCGACGACTACCTGGACGTGATGATGCGGGCGGTGAAACGCTACGACATCCATCTCCCGGACCGCCAACTGGCCTGCGCACCGGTCCGATCGGAGGAGGGCGGTCGCTACATCGGCGCCATGCGGGCGGCGGCGAACTATGCCTTCGCCAACCGGCAGATGATGGGGCACCGGGTCAGGGAGAGCTTCCAGGCCGTCTTCCAGCGGTCTCTGGACGAGCTGGCAATGGATCTGGTCTACGACGTGGCCCACAACAACGCCAAACTGGAGCGCCACCGGGTGGACGGACGGGAGCGGGATCTATGGGTGCACCGGAAGGGCGCCACCCGCGCCTTCCCCCCGGGCCACCCCGACCTTCCGGCGGCGTACCGTGAGTTGGGACAACCGGTCTTCATCCCCGGCGACATGGGGCGCTACTCCTACGTTCTGGTGGGGACCGAGGGCGGGTACGCGGAGACCTTCGGCTCCACCTGCCACGGTGCCGGCCGCCGGAAGAGTCGACGCCAATCCAAGCGCGACACCCGGGGCCGCAATCTCCGTGAGGAGTTTGCACGGGAGGGGATCGAGGTGCGGGCCACCTCCGGCGCCACCATCGCCGAGGAGGTGCCGGAAGCCTACAAGGACGTGGCCGATGTGGTCCGGGTGGTGGACGGGGCCGGCATCGGCCGGTCGGTGGCACGACTCCGGCCCCTGGGTGTCCTCAAGGGTTGAGGGTCCCGGGACCGGCCCACGCCCCTACGCCCTTTCGCCTCCCACTGATGCCCCTACCGGTCTTTCTTCCTCCTCATCCGGCCCCTCCCGACGTGAGCGGAAGAGGGTCCCCAGCGACTCCAGTGCCACCCAGATGGTGGCCACCAGGATCAGGATGTCCATGAAGAAGAGGAAGTACTGCTCATTCCGCCAGAACTGGGCGGCCTGGTAGAGCAGCGCCAGGATGGTCATGGTGATGAGGAAGGCGAAGGGCGCCAGGGTGAAGATGGTCCGGCGCCCCTTCTTCATGAGGATCACACTGAGCACCAGAAGGGTGACGGCGGCCAGAAGCTGATTGGTGGTGCCGAAGAGGGGCCAGATGATGAGTCCACCGGTCCCGGCTCCGCCCCCTGCGCCGAAGGCCAGGGCCACGCACGCCGCCACGGCGATGAAGGTGGCCAGGAAGCGGTCCCTGAGCGCCCGGATGTCGTAGATGACGCCCCACTCCTGGATGATGTAACGCTGCAGCCGGACCCCCGTGTCCATGGTGGTGGCGGCGAAGAGGACGGCCATGACCGCCAGGAGGGTCTGCCCGAAGTGCTCCGGGAGCCCGAGCCCACCGGCGATGATGGCGCCCCCACCCTGGACGAAGGCGGGAAGCCCGCCTGAGGCGAAGGAGGTGTAGAAGGCCTCCCACTCCACCAGGGTCGCGAACCCGGCGGTGCATGCCAGGATGGCCGCAAGCGCCAGGGCTCCCTCCCCCACCGCCCCCAGGTACCCCACGAACCGCACGTCCGTCTCCTTGTCCAGCTGCTTGGAGGTGGTCCCCGAGGCCACGAGTCCGTGGAAGCCGGAGATGGCCCCGCAGGCGATGGTCACGAAGAGGAGGGGGAGGAGGGGAGGCACATCCCCGGGGAGCCCCGTGTTCACCGCCGGCGCCACCACCGTGGGGTTGAAGAGGACCACAGCGGCGAAGAAGATGAGGAGTCCGATGAAGAGTTGGAGTCCGTTGATGTAGTCCCGGGGCTGCAGGAGGACCCAAACCGGGAGGAGGGAGGCGATGGCGGCGTAGACGAATAGCAGGATCACCCACTGCCCCGCCGGCCCCAGCCCGGCCACCTCACCGGGGAGGGAGAGGGGCACCGCATCGCCCACGAACATGGAGCCGTAGAGGAGCGCCAGCGCCACCAGGGAGGGCCAGAGAAGCCCTACCCCCCGTCGGTACAGGAGCCAGCCGATCCCAAGGGCCACGGCGATGACGAACCAGGCCGGAATGACGCTGGCGGGGAAGTCCACGAACAGCCCTGCGATGACGATGGCGAACACCGCGTTCACCATGAGGAGGAGCAGGAAGATCACGATCATGAAGAGGGAGCGCGCCCGCGCCCCCACCACCGACTCGGTGAGGGCTCCGATGGACTTCCCCCGGTTCCTCACCGAGGCCCAGAGTGCCCCGGCATCGTGGACCCCGGCGAAGAATACCGTCCCGAAGACCACCCAGAGGAAGGCCGGCAGCCACCCCCAGATCACTGCGATTGCGGGCCCCACGATGGGGGCGGCCCCCGCCACCGAGGTGAAGTGATGGCCCCACAGGACCCACCGGTTCGTGGGGACGTAATCGATGCCGTCCTCCATGGCGTGGGCCGGTGTCTCGAAGGCCGGATCCAAGCGGAAGATCCGGGTCGCGATGAATCGCGAGTAGAAGACGTAACCCAGGGCGAAAGCCCCGAGCCCCACGGCCATGAGAAGGATGGCATTCATTCGGGTCTACTCCTGCTCCGGTTCCAGTCCGATGAGGCGGAATTCGTCGTCCAACTCCGAGAACCGACCGTCTTCCAGCGCCCGGGAGGCGATGAGGTCACCGATGAGGGGCCCGAATTTGAACCCCTCGGCGCTTCCGCCGCCGGCAAACCAGACATTGTCCAGCTCCGGGTGGCGGTCGATGATCCAGTCGCGGCTGACGCTGGATTCATAGTGGCAGGCCCGGGTCTCCACGATGGGCTGCTCGGCGATGACCGGGAATCGCTCCCTGAGCACATCGAAGGGGCGGTCATGAAACTCCTCCGGGATCCACCGGACGGAGGTATCGGGATCCGGATGGGCGCTGGCCCCGGCCCGGATCCGGAAGCCCCGATGATCCGGAGGGAGGCTGGGCCAGCCGGTGACACCGGGGAAGTTCCATGACGGGAGATTGGGGTAATCGAACCGGTAGTCCCCCGGCGGCGTCCCCATATAGAAGACGTGGCCCATGGTGGTGATCCGCATGCGGTCCGCCATGATCTCCGGGAAGGCCTTGGGGAACCAGGGGCCCAGGGCGAAGACGAACCGGTCCGCCGGCAGGGCATCGACCTCCCCGTTCAGGTTCAGGGCGTTCAGGCGTCCGCCTGAGCTGCTTCCCGGCTCGGCCCGGGCCATGCGAACGACCCCTCCCTCCTGCCGGAAGATGCTGGCCACCCTTCGGCACGCCTCCCTGGACCGGACCACCCCGGCCCCGGGCTCGTACAGGGCAACCTCCATCCCATCGATGCGGATCTGGGGCCAGCGGGTCCGAACCTCGTCCGGTGTGAGCACCTCATAGGGCACACCCACCTGGTCCCAGGTCTCCCGGACCTCGGTGATCATCCCCTCCTCCGTATCCCTGAGGATCAGATCGCCCGTGGTGTAATAGAGCGGGTCACCCATCCGGGGCGACCACTCCCGGTCGAACTCCCGCCAGGCGTCCATGGACCGGTGGGCCCACTCGGTCCAGAGCTCGCGGCCCCCGTATGAACTCCGGACCCCCCGGGTCTCATCGCCGGAGGTGGAGCGGGAATTCCCCGGCCCCCACATGTCTACCAGGGTGACCCGGGCTCCCATCCGCTGCAGGTAGAGGGCAGTCCAGACGCCGAAAGCTCCGGCCCCAACCACCACCACATCTGCCCCTCCGGCCAGCACCGAGGGTGCAGTGGCCGAGGCCGGGCCCGCCACTGCTCGGCATCCGGAGAGTGCACCGCTACCCACCAGCGCCAGGGCTCCTGCACCTGCACCGGAGGTTCGGAGGAACTGCCTCCGGTTCATCCCCCGCGCCGGCTCTCCTCCCTTCCCGTCAAGATCCCTTCCATCGACACCCTTCCCACTGAAATCACTCCCACGGACATGGCTCACGGCGTCACCTCATCACGTTCCGGATCAACGACCTGCCCCAATGCATTCGATCTCCACCTGCGCTGCCGCAGGGAGCGCCCTCACCGCCACGGCGGAGCGGGCCGGGGGATTGGAGGGGAAGTACTCGGAATAGACGCGGTTCATCTCCTGGTAATCATCCATGTCCACCAGGAAGACCGTGCACTTCACCAGATCGTCCAGAGTCAGATCCACCGCCTGAAGTCGCCCCTGGATGCTTTCGATGGCCTGCCGGGTGGCCTCGCCAATGTCGCCGGTGGCGCTCCGGCCGATGACGCCGGAGAGGAAGTACAGGTTTCCGGTCCGCACGATGGGGGCGAATGGGGTGGTCACCTCACCACCTGCGGGATTGATGACTTCCTTCTGGGGTCCTCCCCCCGACGCACACGCTGCGGGGATGAGGAGAACCGCCAGGAGAGCGGCGGTCACACTGGCCTTTCGCATGGAATCTCCTGTTGCCTCTCTGGGGTGTTGGGCACCCCGTGAGTGGGGGCGCCGTTCAGGGTTGTGGGGCCAAGAGCGGGGGGAAGGTACATGACCGCGGGCATCTGCGCACCCTCCCGCTGCCGTCTTGCCCTTTGCACCGATCCGGGCCAAGCTGCCGGTACCGCCTTTCACGATACCGGGGCCCGGCAATCCAGGCCCCACGGCTGCGCCGCTTCGGCGCCGAGGGAGTCCATGGCAACCCGAACCGCCCCCGATCCATCCATCCACCGTCGTCGATCCCCGGGGCTACCCGTGGCGCTGACACTCCTGCTCCTGCTGCCGGGTACTGCCGCCGGCATCCAGACGCCTGAGCGGTTTCAGCCCGCCGACGGGTATACGCTCCCACCACCGGCAGTTCAGGACTTCCTCCAGCGGGACACCAACTTCGCCACCCTGGACCACCCGTCCCCCGACGGCACCCACTTCCTCATCCCCCTCCGGACCGAACTCTCCACCCTGGAGCGGATGGGTGAGCGCACCCTCCGCCTGGCCGAGCTCGAGCTCCGGCCCGGTACGGACAGACTCTGGCACCTGGACACCTGGGGAATCCATGGATTCCAGGTCTTCTCCCTGGAGGAAGGGGAAACCCGTGAGGTCGATCTTCCGGACGAAGCCTTCGCCAGCGACTTCATGTGGTCCCCGGCAGGTGACCGACTCGCCTTCCTGGCCCACTTGAGGAACGGAACGGAGCTCTGGACCGCCACCGCCGACGGTGAGGAGGTGGGGCCGGCCGGTCCCGGTCGGGTGCTCGCGACGCTGGCGACGAGTTCGGCGGGG
>SL_3KL_010_SEDDRAFT_10000351_pt1 | contig 36527 bp, 20 predicted proteins | sample SodLakKL_010_SED_2_FD_10381 | JGI IMG/M metagenome (IMG submission 10381) | reverse complement strand
GCGGATAAATGACCGGATGTCACCTGTCCGTTATCAACGGAAAACACGGAGCCTGCCAGGCAGAATGGAAGCCCTTGCGTTTCTGCAATAGATGCTTCACCAGAGAATTGTAGATTCCAGTCACCGGGGTCGCTTTCATCCCACTCAAACCAGGGAAATTCAAATCCTTCCAAATCAAGATCATTCATAACCAGATTCAGGTCGTCGTGGGTATATTGGGGAAGATTATCACTCAGCGAAAATGAAGGAATTTCAATGCCATCATTTGTAAGCCTGAATGATTCTTCGGGCTGATATGACCAGTGATTAAAAACCGGAAACGTCAGAGAGGCTTCAAAGGGAAAGTCAAAATTCCATTCATCTGTATTAGAAACAAATTGAAGTTGATCTATGCCAAAGTCTGTGAATTTTAATCTTGCAAAACCAAGATTTAATTCTGGATCAGCAACTGTACAGCTATTCTGTATTACATTGTGCTCAGATGATTCTTCACTACTCAATGAGCTTTGAATACGAAATCCACACAGTTCAGTGTTTATGAAATCAAAGCCAATATGCCCGTTTACATCAACATCATAGTCTAATTGCTGATCTGCCCTATCGAATGCCAGAGATCCCCTCAATTGAGAAATAGTATATTCGAGCATTTCTCTTCCGCCCGATAAATCATAACTAATAATGTTTTCACAGTTTAAGCCTAATAACCACTCATCCTGTGCAAGATTCATTTGATTTATTGAGCAAAGAGTTGATTCTCCCAAAAATTTCACATCAGCCGAGGCGATTACATCTTGCTGTGGCAGCCTTACTGTTATTTCGTTTGATGTTAGAGCAAACTGATTCGTTTCAAATGTAAAAATGTCTTCAGCGGCTACTGAAATTTCTCCTTCAGGTCCTAATTGAGTTAATGCCAAATCACCATGGGCTTCAAAACTGCCGAAATCCGGATCGTCAAAATTTACTGTACCTGTCAAAGGTTCTCCAAATCTATATTCAAGTTCCGAAAGCTCAACTGTTTCTCTTCCCGGTAACAATTGATCAGATATGGCAGATACAAACATATCCACTCCACCACCGGTAATTACAGGATTTTGCAGGTTAGACTTCTGGATGGTCAATCCCCGTATTTCAGCCTCGGCTTGAACCGACCCTCTACTGTAGTTAACGTTAAATTCAACGGTTGCCTGACCATTTAGCTCGTAAAACCCACCTACATCCTCAATTTGCCATTCATCCAGTTCATGTAAATTAGTAAGTTTTAGCACCTCTGGAATCAATTCAATTTCTTGAAGCTCATCTAACTCAACAACCGGTTCTTCATCATCATCCTCTATATAGGTAAACGTGTAAATCTCACTCTCTCCATCGCTTTGGAAAGGCATTTCATCAAGGGCATCGCCTGCTGTAATTTGCCATGCATACTGTACACCCGGTTCCAGCGGCAAAAATTCGAGTGTGTAAGGCAGGGTGGTTTCGTTGACCAGTGTTGATTGAGCTATGGCCCTGTTGCTGTTAATGGCCTGCAGCGGAGTTTGGCCATCGAATACCTCAACCAGTAAAAAATCGTAACTGATTTGACGGCCTCTCACATTTACCGCAGGAGTCCATGCAAATATTGGGGTTTCGAGAGTTACATTGGCATTATTTGAAGGCGATACCAGCCTGGGCGGCGGTGGATAGCGAACCGAGAAGTTTGCAATACCCGGAATAGTGGTAATTTGCCGGGCTGCTGCGGGGCGCGCCTCAATCTCAATGGTATACCGGCCTTCGGGTATCAATCCCGTTTGTACTATTTGATTTTGAATACTCCTGGGAAGCCCGCGAAGTACTTCGCTTGATGATTGCGGGAAAATCAGCTCTTCAAAAAAATTGATAAATACATAATTACCCGGAGTAAATGCCCTGGGTTCTGAAGAGATATCAATCAGGGTGCGCCCGCCTTTTTTAACCACAAAATCAAAAATAAAATCTACCGGCTGCTGGATCTGGCTTGTATAGTTAAAGGTTACCTGGTACTGACCGGACACAAAATTATTTTCAAGATCATCAGCAAACGGAGTTGGCAGAATGGATGGGATGCCGGTGATTGAAACCTGTGTTGAACTTTGGGATAGCAGATGTGCGGGTATCACCATCATCAGCGAAATAAATAACCCAAGGATAATGCCGGTTTTACGATTGTTGAAACTTTTCATTATTAAAGCTTTATTTCCCATTGGTAATCAGATCTAAAATGTTCGCTGGTAACGGAAAGAGACTTCCAACTCCTGGAATTCACTACCCTGCCCTTCCACAATACTGTTTGATCTTGCCCTGACTGTCAGAGTAAATGAGTCGTTGCTGCTTAACCGGTAAGAAGCATTCATTGATCCTGAAAATTGTTGAATTTTATTCAGGTCGATATCTCCGTTAAACATTTCTCTTTCTACGTTATTCAGATTGTATCCGCCATTTACACTCAGGTTTAACGTATTGTCAAAAAATGAATAACCGGTTCCGATGTTCGCCCCGATATTTGTGATATCGGCCGATTCAGAACTGTTAATCATGTAGTTGCCAGACACATTGAAGTTGAGGCCGCCCGGCAGGGTTATGGAGTAGTTAGCATTGCTCGAAATGGTTTCTGAAACAGTGGTGTCATCTCCCTGAATGTCATCGGAAAATGAATTTTCTATATTCATATATCCTCCTGTAACCGAAAAAGAATGGGTATAATCACCTGTACGGATGGTAAAGGTGGGCTGGACCATAATGTTGTGAGCAACCTGAGACTGCTCAAAACCTTCGTCGTCTTCCGGTTTCACATCGTTCAGCAGCAGGTCATAATTTGTATTCAGGCTGAAATTATCAGTGAAGATCATCTGAACATTAGTATTGACGTTGGTATCAGTCTGGGTTTGAAGCCTGCTGCCGAGAAGATTGTCTCTACCCAGAGAGATATTGGATTGAATGTTCAGGCGGTTATTAAAAAATCGAAAAGCAGGGCTGGCCGTCATTCTCTCCTGATCGTCTCGCGTACGGCTGCGCCCAAGAGAGACAAAACCGGGTTGTATTCGTTCATAACCCAGCGTCAGATCAAAAGGGTTGGATATAAAGTTCGCATACGCCTCTCCTGCATAATTGATCCGGCTGGTATTTCTTGGCTGGTAGATATTTGTAAAAAACGACGGTATGCGGATATCATCGAGTTCTATCTGGGAGCTCTCCAAATCCCGTGTATAGGCAGATACGGTCACTTCACTTTCAAGGCTGAAACGCCCGTCAAAAAAATCAAACCGGAAATCGGGGGTAATGGTCAGGTTTTCTTTCGCCTTGATCTCCACATCCTCTCCCTCAAGCGATGCCCGTTCATCAATGGAATAAAACGAACTCAAATGAAAATAAGATCCAGTTTGATGGCCGTATCCGATTTTTCCTCCCCACGACCACTGTTCGAAAGAGGGCTCTCTGAAACCGTCTTCCATGCTGGGCCTTACTGCGCGGCGGGTTCTGCCGCCAACCACCTCAAACAGAAATTCACCCGGTTCGGCGCGAATATAGAATCCGCGCACAGACGTACCGTTCAATCCAAACTGAGAAAAACTGGTGTTGACATCTCCTGCCTGAATATTCAGCCATCGCCATGAGGCATTATAGTAGATATTATTCATGTTCTGCCTCAGGCCCGTATCATCGGTAGAGTAGTTGATATTGATGCCGGATGTGAATCCAAATGTGTTTACATTCACGCCAACATCCGTTCTCAAGACGGTTGGCGCCCTGCGGTTTTCAATCCCGTCAACCGTGTATGCTGAAGCATCAAAACTGATTGAACCACTTGCCTGGAAAGGCTCGAGATCTGTTTCGTCCCAAAATGAACCGTTTTGTGCTTGCAGGCCTAATGCTGCAACGAAAAAATAAAATATGCCCAAAATAAACCAGCAGAAAGAATGCAACTTCACCTCTTATTTGATGATTTCTAAAAAAATCGATTTTTGAGATTCTTTATCTTTATAGCGAGAGATTTTTCAAAAAACTTTCAAATTTTTTGAAATTTGATTCTGCTTACTTCCAAAAAACCTGTTGAAAGTCAATTTTTTTAGTGATCGGTAATTTTAGAATCAATAATTTTTCAGGCAGAAATCATTTATTGATGTACTTTTTCGAAATCCTGAAATTGTCTGCATCCTCTCATCTCTTTTTCTATATGAAATAAATCGAAAGCAACCTTTTACCATTCTTATCTTTTGATGAAGAAATCTTTTTTGTAGTATCCACCGGCTCATTTCTATTCACGTAAATGACACAGCATGAAAACAATTTTTATACTTGTTTAGCGGCTCGAATGTAACAACTGACAGAGTGAGGCTGTCCAAAAAGTGCGTCATCCCGTACTTGATACGGGATCTCCTCTCTTTGATAAAAGCAGGAGATGCCGGATCGGAGACCGGCATGACGGTATTGATGAGTAATGATATTGTTCAGCGCACTTTTTGGACAGCCTCACTCTGTCAGATTTAAACACGTGTCAAATTCTCCCGGAAATGAAGCTTTCTAAAATTGAAACCTGAAGTATTAGCCTAACTGAGAAGTAATGACAAACCAGCAAATTATCAATCAAATCGCTGAGACAATTGGCCTTCGTGCCAAACAAATTGAAAAAGTGGCAGAATTTCTCGATGAAGGCGCCACTATCCCCTTTCTTGCACGGTACCGGCAGGAGGCCACCGGCGGCCTGGATGAGGAGCAGTTACGCTCGGTCCGGGACCTGCTTGAATTTCATCGTACTCTTGAGGCGCGAAAAAAGACCATTCTGAAAGCAATTAAAGAACAGGAAAAACTGACTCCCGAACTGGAAGAAAAAATTATTGCTTGCAGTGACCTCAAAACGCTCGAAGACCTCTACCTTCCTTACAAAAAGAAGAAGAAAACCCGGGGCGTTAAAGCCAAAGAGAAAGGCCTGGAACCCCTGGCTAAACTGATCTGGGAGCAGAAAGTAGAAAAGGGGAATCCGCTCGATTATGCCCGCGAATATGTGGATGAAGAGAATGAACTGCCCGATGCCGACACTGCACTTACCACCTCGCTCGACATAGTGGCTGAGTGGATTAACGAATCGGTGGATGTGCGTGATACGCTGCGGGCAATTATCAGAAAGCACGGTGTCATCACGTCAGAGAAAAACCCGGCTGTGAAAGAGCGCACCAACTTTGAGGATTATTATGAATTCCGGAACCGGGTGCAATACATCAAACCGCACCAGACACTGGCACTGAATCGTGGAGAGCGCGAAAATATGCTGTTTGTGAACCTTGAACTCAATACTGACCGCACACTTGAAAATCTGGATGATGTGGTTATCACCAATGATCTGTCGATCTTTACACCCTGGCTGCAGGATGCAGTGGAAGATGCCTACAAACGCCTGCTATTTCCATCTTTGGAACGCGAACTGCGAAACGAGCTGACCGAAAAAGCCGATGAACACGCCATCGAAACCTTTGCCACCAACCTAAAAAACCTGCTGATGCAGCCGCCTTTAAAAGATCAGGTTGTTATGGGCATTGACCCCGCATACCGAACCGGCTGCAAAGTGGCCGTGATTGACCGAAACGGAACATACCTGGAAGGTGACACCATCTACCCGACTCCCCCTCAAAAAAAGATTGAGGAAAGCGCGGTTGTAGTAAACCGTTTTATCGACAAACATAACGTTACCCTGATCGCCATCGGCAACGGAACCGGAAGCCGTGAAACGGAAGCATTTATTGCAGATGTCATCCAAAAAAGAAAAGAAGAAAAACCGGGTGAAACACTAAACTATTTAATTATCAGTGAAGCAGGGGCATCAGTCTATTCGGCTTCAGCCATTGCCCGCGAGGAATTTCCCGATCTGGATGCAGCACAGCGGGGGAATATCTCCATTGCACGGCGGGTTCAGGATCCGCTGGCTGAACTGGTAAAAATTGATCCAAAATCAATTGGTGTCGGACTTTACCAGCACGACATCAATCAAACCGCACTATCCAAAAAACTGGATGATGTGGTGGAGAGCTGTGTGAATGATGTGGGCGTAAACCTGAATACGGCCAGCTCAGAACTGCTCACTCATATCTCGGGGCTGAGCCGGAATGTGGCACGTAATATCATCGAATATCGTGAGAAAAAGGGGCGGTTTAAGAGCCGTGAAGAGATCAAAGAAATTTCCGGTGTGGGAGATTTTCGCTTTCAGCAAGCGGCCGGATTTTTGCGAATTCCAGATAGTGTTCATCCGCTCGACAACACAGCCATCCACCCCGAAAGCTATGAGGCTGCTGAAAAACTGTGCAATCTTTTCGGTATTGATGTGGAGAATTTGGCCAGTGAACAGAAAAAAATGGAATCGGCTTTTTCTGAACTCAATAAAAAAGAGGTGGCTGAGCAGATCGGGATTGGCGTACCTACACTGGAACTGATCATCGAAAACCTCCGGAAACCGGGACGTGACCCGCGTGAGTCGCTGCCCAAACCGCAGTTGAGGCAGGATATTCTGAAAATGGAAGACCTCTCTCCCGGTATGAAACTGGAAGGCACCGTCCGAAACGTTGTTGATTTTGGCGCTTTTGTGGATATCGGCGTAAAACAGGACGGGCTGCTGCACATTTCCAACATGAGCAAATCCGGCAAACGTGTGGAAAATCCGCATGATGAAGTTTCCGTGGGTGATATTATTAAGGTTGAGATTAACAATATCGACACGCAGCGCGGAAGGATTGGGCTGAAGGTGGTTTGAGTTATCAGCTACATTCGCCTGAACCTGGTAAACTCAGTTGTACACATTTTGCTCAAAATCACTGAAAAAATTTATCGATGTTATCGAACTGTCACAGATTGCTCCCTTCCCCTGGAACTCTCTTGATCTCCGCGCACTACAGACACAGAATACCAGTATAGTGTTTCTTCAGTCACTTCATCATCGGTAAACCGGGTGGTTTCTGCAGACACTGATCCAACCAGGCTCGGGGTATCCTGGCCCCTTTCTCTTCTGTATATTTGATATTCTTCCACATTTTCCTGCATGGTTCTGTTCCAGCGCACCTCAATACCTCCGGTTACCACACGTGCACTCACTTGAGAAGGCGGGCGCAATGCAGCGGATTCCGTGGTTAAGCGCTTTGGTGTTGATAAACCACTTTCGACGCCAAAATGGTCAACTGTTGATATAGAATAATAATAGTTTTCACCCGATCTAACTTCTCTGTCGTCATAAGAAGTAGAGGTAATCAGTTCACTATTTATTCTTTCGAAGCCGGTTTGTTCTGCCTGAATTGAAGCACTCTCCCCATCTGGAAATTGGTTTACCCGGTTTTGATGGCGATACACGTGATAGCCTTTTACAGCACCATCTCTCCGTTTTTGATCTCGCCAAAAGAGCCTAATGCGCTGCTGTTCGGCATATCCGTCGATTCCGGTTGGAGTAGGCGGCCGCACTATACGGTCAGGCCTAGCAACAGCCCTGTTCGAATACTCACTTTCAAGCTCGCTCATGTTCACTGCTTTAACTTTGTAAACATAATTGGTGCGCCCATCCAGCTCTTCCGAATCATCAAAAAATGTTGTTGTATCACTGATGGCTCTTGAAACCACCTGCATCGAATCGCTTGTGTTAGTACTCCGGTAAACATAATAGCCGAACAGGTCTGCTTCGGCTGATGAATCCCAATTAAGCCTGATTCCATCCTCTTCCGGTTTTGCCGTCAGCCCAGAAGGCGGTGAGGGCGGTAAAGTGTTACGGAAAGAAGCACTCGCAACAGCAGATGGCAGGTCCTGGGTAGCCCGCATTGTTACAATTCTGAAACGGTAATAATAGGTTTGATTGGGAACAAGCCGTGTATCCAGGTATTCTGTGGATCGGACAGACAACGTATCAAGAGTTACATAACTGTGCCGGGCATCACGAGAGCGCTGAATTTCGATTCCTGTGATGTATGGCAGATCTTCAATTTTATCCCAGGAGAGATGTATACCGGCCGTTGTATCGGTTGCAGTGGCATTAGTAACAAGAGGTAGATTATTGAAATCTACGGAAAGTACTGTAAGGGTATCTGATGCAGGCCCGGGATTCCCAACAATATCCAATGGTTTTACATAGTAGCGATATGCATGATTTGGTTCTGCACTGTCATCTACTTCATATATAATGATATCATTATCGATATCTCTGAGAGCCATTATTCTTCCTTCAATGGGTTCAAAAACCTCTTCCTCTCCCACTTGTTTATAAACTTTACCAAAAAATGCATCATCGCCCCCCTCCAGGCTTGAAAACCATCTGACACCAACATGGTTTTTACTTTCCGTTCTGTCTAAAAATTGAGGCCTTAACAAATTCGGTTCTTGCCCCACGTAAGCTGAACCATGTAAAAAAAAGTCTGTAATTTCTCCATCCTCCATCACATAGCGAACTTTATAGGCAACTTCTTCTCTATCGGGCAAATCAACGGTTTCAGTATCAAAATAAACTGTACCAAGGGCTCTCCATAAATCTGGATTAAAACCCAAAAAACCATATTCATCAATTTCCGGATTCTCTTTTATGAAATCCCAAAGCTCTTCATCAGTTTCATTCTCAGTTGCATCTAATAGTACTTGTATTAGTTCGGTACCTCCCAATTCTACGAACTCTTCCCAGGTATCAGGCCGTTGCAATCTTGCCACTTCTTCAAATTCGCTATTAGCACCAATTTGCCTGTAAATTACCGCTTGTATTCTGCCTTCATTCGGTTGTTCATCTGATAGTGCTGCATCACTTGCAAAAACCACCATACCATCATAAGTCCAATGTACAAGGCCATCCAAATCTTCCGGTGATTCTATCTGTTCAAAGTTGATTTGTGCATAAATATTTTTATGCACAAATAAAAAACTGATGCAAAATAGAATAAATAGAAAAACTTTTATATATCTAAAATTATTAAACATAAATCCTATAATTTTTTAATTAGAAACTTACAGATACACTTATTCCAGTGTTTGAATTATAATCTACCCCAATTGAACCACTTACACACAGACTTGCACCAAGAGGTACAGGACAACTAAAAAGCCCGCAACTTGGCCTGCATATTGTTGTTTCACAACCAACATTACAACGGCCAACGTAACCACTGAACTCAGCGCCTGCATTACCACTTGCAGACCATACACCATCAATATAGTCTCCATCTACCGATCCACTGGCACTAATATGTGCTCCACCAACATCTTGGCCTATCAGTGTAATACTACCACCTCCTTCCCAGTTGCTTCCAAGATAGAAGCCAAAATTTTCTCCTTCAAAGTCGGCATTAATTTGGCACCGTGTACTGTTCCAAAAGTATCCACATGCGCTACCCACTTTAAAAGAAAAGCACCTTTTATCCGACCTTGGCACACCAAATTCCGTTCCAACATCAAGATGTGCTCCTGTGATGGTACCCCCCGTAATAAAATCATCACGGACAAAACTTGTGTATTGATTGTACTCGGGATGAGCGTTTGCATCCAGGTCCCAGGCAACCAAAATATTTGCATTGGCATTGAATAACTCTAAAAGCTCTGCATTTAAATAAGCCCCCACCATCCAGTAAGTATCATCGGGATGCCCGCTTATTACGAGGCGGGATGCACCGGACACATCTATACTTATGTCTTTGAGGGTATCAAATCCTACCTTGGCTTCAACATCAAAAAGGCGGTTCGGGAAGTCTATGGTGAGGGATGCATCTGCAATGTCCTGATCCAAGATATTCAGTGCGGCATAGCCATTGATAACTGGTCCGGACTCTACTGTTACCTCAAGCGGATCGAGTGAAACGGCCCTGCCTGTTCCCGGTGCAACGGCTACCCGGCCAAAAAGGCTTACACTGAAATGGTTATCTGCCTGATCGTAACTAAAACCACCGCCTACATTTTCGATTGAGAAATTACCGACAGGTATTGGCGGAATGCCTGCTTCAATTTCAGCGCCCACTGAAATACCGTCGTCCTGGCGTTCATAGTTAAATTCTATTCCGGCACTAATCGGTGTTCCGGTAATATCCATATTGCCACTACCACTGAAGCCCTGCCGTACTGCCGTATCCACAAGCCCGATACCGGCCCCGACCACCCCGATACTGGCGAGATCGAATTCAATGTCCAATTCCTCGAATGATGCACTGCCGCCGGGCTCATAGGTGAGGCCACCTGCATGTGCAGATATGAATGGAATTCCGTGCAATCCGAACTGTCCGTCTACATGCATGGCGGGAGAGGTGGTGTTTTGAAACCTGACTCCTGTTACAGTTAAGTCCGCCAGGCCAAAGAAATCAGTTTCGAAATTGGATTCAATTGTCAGATCGAACTCACCGTTCGACTGAAGCAGAAAATCACGGAATTTCAATGCTTCATCCACATAACGTGGCAGGTCAATCCTTGCTCCTCCGGTGATATAGAAAATCTCATCGGCAGAAATACTTCCGAATGAAATTTCCTCTCCAGGTATTGCCATCAAATCAACAATTCCGAAAATATCTATGCCATCGGTCGGTAATGAAAACTGGCCTCCGTGGAGCATATCTGGAGAAATAGAAAGCTTTGAAAATCCAATTTCTGCAAGGTCTGAGCCGGGAAGCCCGAGTTCAAGAAGGCCGCCCATTGAAAATCCGTTTTCAGAGAACATGCCCGAATCGATCATCAAGCGCCAATCTGCCAGTGAAATATCCGGTTTGGGATCGAGCTCCAATTTGGCTTTTCGTACTGTTCCGTCTTTTCCGATCCAAAGAGTTTCCAAATCTATTCCTGCTTCATCAATCAGCGGAATACCAGACAGATCTACTGAGGCGCCCATGTGAATGCCGTCATTGCGAAGCACTGTTTCGTCCAGATCGAGATTCAGGTCAAACCCGAAGAGTGAGAACGTTTGACTTGCTGAACCAAATGTAAATTCAAAATCCGGAATTTCAGCGTCCGGAACATCTACATCTGGCGGGGCAATATCGGGAAAAGGGAATGAGCCGTCGCTGGTAAGTGTAACCAGCTCTTCCTCCCCGATATCACCGGGGAGATCTTCCACATTCGGAATAGTAATATACTGGTCTGCAATATCAGGCCAGGTCCAGCCTGTAGCCGAAGTGAAGGTTGCAGAATAATCTATTTCCACCCGGCCTGCTAAGTAACCTACGGATGAACCGATCTGACGCGGGCGAATAATCAATCCGTTACTGTCGGAGATTATAATATGCAGAAAGCTGAACAACTCCGCATCAATTTCGCTTGTGTTGGTTTGAACCATGCCATCAACAGGGCGAAGATCACCGTCCTCTTCATATACCGCAATATCACTAAAAGACAGGCGAAGATCCTCAGATACATCAAATAAAACGTTCGATTGAATATTTACGAATGCTCCTGTAATGGTGGTGTCGCTATCGATGGAAAACTCGTCAACTTCGATTTCAAAACCGAGCAGTGAAGCGATGTTAAAACCTGCATCTTCGAGGCTGAAATCAATCTCCTCTTCTTCATCTGTTGTGAAATCCCTGGTTTCCGAGGCGCCAACATATCCTGATTTGGATACTCTGAGCGTCCACTCACCTGTTGGAATTCCGGGAAGGCTGTACTGGCCGTTTTCATCGGTTCTGGTTCGTATATCTTCGCGCCCCTCTACCCTCACGGTTGCTTCTTCAACTGGATCACCTAAAGCCGTTACAACTCCACTGGCTCTTGTTCCCAATTCCAATTCAAGGTCCACATAAGTGGTATCACCGCTATCGGTAATTGTCACTTCCGTTTCAAAAGGTACATAGTTGGTGGTTTCAGGAGCTTTCACTCTCACCGGCACCGTTCCGCCTGGAGTTTCATCCAGAAATGCATACCCATCTTCATCTGTAGTTTCCTCATGTCCGGATGTACCCACCGATACCAGTGCACCGTCAATCGGTTCACCGTCATCCAGAGCAGTTACAGTGGCTGCAAGACGCCCCACTGCGCGAGACATGATGATAACGCCTACGCTGTGAAACTCTCCCAGCAGGCTGTGATCTCCGGCAAGGCCTCCCATCAAATCAGCGTAATTGTAAAACTGGTCACTTTGAATGTTGAGATTATTTTCGGCAATAATCGATTCAGACATCTGCTCGCTGATATTAAAATTTTGTTGTGAAAATCCGCTATGCCCAATGTTGGAAGGAGTGAATTCTGATGGTTCCTCCTCTTCATCTTCAGTTATCTGAAAGTCGGGTGAATTCATCACATTGTTTGCCCACTGGCCAACCGCATTTCCGTAGTTTGTTGATACCTGCTCGGTCCACCTGCCGCCCGGCAAATCACGAATAAAGGTAAAATCATCCTCCATTTCTACATTTATGGCGATGGTCGTATCCACATCGGTATGCCCAATCTTTCGTACCTGGAGATTGTGAATTCCCTCCGTATTTGTCATTACAAACCGGCCCATTTCGTCCGATTGAACCGGGCTGCCACCTTCCTCCCAATTCAGTGTGGCGTTGGCTATTGGTTCGCCATCGGTATTCTCCACACGGCCTGTCACAGTGATCAGAGAGGGATCTACCATCAGCGGGTCGCGTTCAACCACGATACCATACTCGTTTAGCAAAATATCTTCCTCGTACGATCCAACGGCAGAACCTGAAAGTGTTAATGTGTACTCCTCATCCCGGGGTTCAATATCTTCAATAACAAATCTGCCATCACTGTCGGTAACGGTGGCGTAGGCTCCCTCCGGATCTTCACCCTCTTCTCCTGGCGGAATAAGAATCACAGCTACGTTGTCCATCGGAGCCTGTGTATCGCGCCTTACAACCCGGCCTTCTACTGATGGCGGAGCAAGGTCCATTTCGAACGTTCTGCGAACAGTTACAATATCATCAACCGATAGTGAAGGATTTGCAGATAAGAAGGTTGTCAGGGTTCTGTACCCTCTTGCCTCTACTCGTATAATATAACGTTCTATACTGCTTGTCCGGCTTGGAAATAAACGGGAAAATGTATGTCTTGATGTGCTTTCTGCAACTTTATAAGCCGAATATGAACCGATCTCATATAATCGTCCCCTCTCATCATCATCCAGAGGGCTGCCCTCCGGCCTTAATACCGGGAATACTTCGTACCAATTATCATGCCTGAATATTTCTATTGATGTAGCTTCTATTTCCCTGCCAGTTTCCCTGTCTACTATTTCAGGCACAAACCGATAAGTTAAGGCGGTACCTCTGATGGTTCCAACATCGTAGGAACCAACATCCCGTTTGTTTACGGAGACTGATGTTTCTTCAGGGAATTCAAAATATCGTGAATCAACTTTTATATAAATATCAGCTCTCTGAGCTGCCATAATTTCACTGATATCCCGCTGCTGATACGGTTGCTGAATAGCATCAGGATCGACTTCACCCGGCTGCCTGCCAGGAGAAATTTGTGGAAAGCCAGAAGTTCCGTTTTGACTTAATGCTAATTGTTCAAGTTCTGAAGGTACAAATGCGAGCGTAAAATGGCCTTCCTCGTTAGCATTTGTAGTTGCAATTACATGTTCTTCACCTTCATCATCCCGGTATATTGCTTTCACTTTTGCATTCGGGAATGTATGTTCTGTCATTTGATTCATGATATCATCAAACTGATTTATGACAGAACTTTCAAACTGATTCGTATTACTGAGCTCAACTCCACTGTCAATACCACCACCGAAAACAGGGACAGAAATCCCGACCGCCTGTTCAGGTGTTGTTATCTGGGCAGCACCGACCGTTAAATCGCTGTCATCCGTTACATCAGGAGAGTCGATCGTAAATATTGGCTGATCAAAATCTGTATCACGCCCCAGGTTGTAATTTGGATCAATGATGGACGTTCCAACATCCTTGTCATCAGTTGACTGTAAATCAGTAGAAACATCAGGTGTAAAAGGAATAATATCGTGGAAACCCTCTGAAGGCCGGAAAGTCCAGTTTATAGTTCCTGATATTGTTGAAACGGGTATCAGGTCAAAATCTGGTATATCATACGTTGGAAATGGTGGAATTAAATCAACTATATCCTCATCCTCATCAGGTTCCTCACCAAAGGTAAACACATAAATCTCGCTCCTGCCATTGTTTTTTATAGGAATTTGATCATTTGCATCCCGGGCTATTATTTGCCAGGCATAGGTTTTGCCCTTTTCAAGCGGCAGAAATTCACCGGTAAAGGGAAGTGTGGTGTTGCTCATGCCCTGAACAGAAGCATGTTCTCTGTTACTCAAAAGGGCATCACCGGGATTTTGTCCGTCAAATACCTCCACAAGTAAAAAATCATACTCAACAGTTGTGCCTTGTGGCGCCATTACAGGTGTCCAGGAAAAAACCGGAAAATCGACTTCCACTTTTGTGGCATTTGCCGGTGTTAAAAGAATAGAGGGCTGTGGATAACGAACCATAAAAGTAGCAACTCCACTGGAACCTGCCGGAATATTTGAACCGACTTCATATGCCTGCATGGTAATGGTATAATCGCCTTCCGGAAATGTGCCTCCCTGAAATACCTGTTGTACCATATCCGATGGCAGATCATTCAACACCTGATTAGTGGTTTTTGAAAACTCTACAAAGTTTGGAAAGGGTGAGAGTATGTTCATCCCTGGTTCCAGTTCCACCGGAAGAGAGGTTTCATCAACCAGTTCATCGCCATCTTTCGAAATCGTGACATGGAAACGCACATTAACCGTTGAATTACCAACTACATTTGCCTGAACCTGGTAAACCCCGTTATACACATTTTGCTCAAAATCACTGAAAAACGGGCTGGGTAAAATACCCGGAATCCCTGTTATGGATACATTGGTTGTAGATTGGGCAAACACAATGCCTTGAGTCATCCCCATTAAAAGGATGAACAGAATTAGTTGTTTAATTACATTTTTGGTGTTAAGAGTACCGGTTCTTAACATATTCATTAAATTATTTTTTTAGATTAAAAACGATGTCGAAATTCTAACCGCCCTTCCATTTCAGAAAAATTTTGCCCGGCGCCTTCCATAATCGAATTGTTTTGCGATCTCAGGTTCAGTTGGAGGGAGCTGCCAGATGTAATTCTGTAACTTGCAGTAATATTTCCGTTTACCTGGAAATTTTCATTTACAACGGGCTCAATAGTAGTGATGCTTTCATTGTGATTGTATGATACACCGGCCGTTACATTTACATTTAAATCACCTCCGAAAAATGAATAACCAACTCCCGCATTAGCACCATAAGTAGAAAATTCACTGTTGGGTGCTTCACCCTCAACAAGATTAAACGTTGTGTTGACTGTCAACCCGGTTTGTAATGCAATGCTGTAATTAGCTGTTCCGCTAAAAGTATTACTTTCCTGTATGTCAGTACCGTCACCCGTAGGAAATTCGGATTCCATTAACTGGTAGACCCCACTCAATGAAATACTGTGGGAAGTTGATCCCCTGATAAATGAAATTCCCGGAAACAACTGAAACACCTGTGAAAGTTGTTTGTGGCCGGCTGTGTTGATTTCTGAATCAGAATTTGAAGTGGTTTCGGATGTAAAACGGTTATATCCAGCTCCTAAATTGATCATATCCGTAAGCTGAAAATTGGCATTCAGGATTATGTCTTCATTTTCCTGGGTAGACAACCTGTTGCCAAGCAAGTTATCTTCACTAATGGAGTAGGTTGCATCCAGGGAAATCCGGTTATCCAGAAGCTGGAATCTTGGGCTGGCCGTAATGGTTTGCTGGTCATCCCGTATCTGCCGTAATCCCATGCTTTCAAATCCGGGCTGTATACGTTCAAACTCCAGGTGTAATTGAAACGGATCAAAGGCAAGTTCGGAGTGTGCCCTGCCTGCAAAGGTAAGTCTTGTGCTGTTTCGCGGTGTAAATATATCGGTGAAAAAAGATGGCACTCCGGCATCATCGGCAGAAATCGCCGGGCTATTGGTATCTCTGGTAAAGGCAGTAAAGGTAGTTTCTGCTCCTATTCTGAATGTTTCTTCAAATAACGAGATTTGAAATTCGGGAGTAACAGCCACGTTCTCAGCCGGTGGCGGCAGCGCACCAGTGGCCGGGAGAGAGAGTCCAAGTGTGTCGGGTATGGAGTCGGTATCATCTTTACCATACATTGCCGTAAGCTTGAAGTTGCTTCTGTTACTGTCACCGATTCCAATTGAAGCAGCATACAGCCAACGCTCATAGCTGAAATCCCGGGGTATTTGGCCGTTTGATGAGGATGTCATTCTATTGACTCTTCCTGCTGTCAACTCCAGTGAAAAATTACCGGGATTGATAATGATTTCACCGCCTCTTAACATGGTGCCCCGCAAACTGTAATCTGCATATGCCGGGTTAACATCACCAGCATTTACCGTAAGCCAGCGCCAGCTTCCATAAAAGCTGTACCTATTCATAGATTGCCGTAACCGATTATCATCCGTACTGTATCGAATATCAAGGCCTGAGGTGATACCAAGAAATGAGTAATCAAGATTGATTGATGTCAATGAGCCAAGAGGTTCCCGCCGGTTAAAATCCTGGTTTGTTGTATATGCATGACCCTGTATATTGATGGAGCCGGTTAGTGTATATACTTCAATGTCTGTATCTCCTATGGTATCCTGGGCAATCAGCGCATCGACCGTAGAAAATAACAACAGTACAATAATGAATAGAGTTTGTACCGAATTTTGTGTATTGAAGAAATTTTTATTGCCCGATAAATAACTATTCACAATTAATATGTTTTCAGGTTTTAGATTAACAACATTCTTCCATGGGTTTCGCTGAATAAGGTGACCGATTTAAAATTTGACTGTGGCAGATGATAATTCTGTTTCTTATCACCCTCCACGACGCTGACAGAAGCAAGAGTACTCTGTCAGGCCGCTAAGCATTTATATCAAATCATGAAATCAGCATTTCATCAGAACTTTATGGTTAAACCATTTTCTGTTGATTATCAGGAGCCGTATTTACTGAATACTGTAAAGATGACATTCATGATATCCTGAAGATCATTGTCGTATCGATCACTGAATCGATCATCAACTTCTTCAAGTTTCTCTTCTATTTCATAGTTATTCAGCATAGTTGTTAAACTTGAAGACTTTTCCTGTTGGAAGCTGTTGGTTACTTCAGCCCAATTAGGAATACGAACATTCTGTGGTAATGGGCCAAGTGTATCATCCCGGCAGGAATGGACATAGAAGTAGAGCAGAGCAAGATCGTAATAGATGTACATTCCAATAGGATCATCACTCGGAATAAGCTGACTATCTAAAATGGCATCCTGAAGTGTATTATGACTTGTGGAAATCAAATTATATATATCACTATCAAGTTCTCCATTTTGCACGTCTTCAAAATTGTCAAGTATAATATTGTAGCTATCGGCGAGTCCTTCAGCAAAATTTGCTAAAGTACTTCTTGGAAGCCCTGCAATCGTATTTAATTCTTCTATCGTGTTATTGATCTCTTCTTCTGCAAAAATGAAACATGCCTGTTCAGTAATAGGAATCTCAGTAAATACGGCAGTAATTGACATATTACTTGTTACCGTAAATGTTTTCGGATTATCAGAACCGGACAAATCACCCTGCCAGCCGTCAAATTCCCAGCCGGAAGCCGAATTGGCAGTAATGGTTACTTCTTCGTTGTATAAATAGCTCGATTGATCCGGATCCAAACTTACTGAACCGTTACCATCTGTACTTGTATTGACCGAATACTGCTGAGCTTCGAAAACAGCCGTAATCTGTTTGTCCTCATCCATTGTTATCGTTTCGGGATTTGAGCTGCCGGAGAGGTCACCCTGCCACTCTACAAATTCCCAGCCATCATCCGGTTCTGCAGTTACTGTTACTTCATCCCCGTAGTGATAACTGCTTTGATCGGGATCCACATCGATGGAGCCGTTACCATCCGTGCTTGTGGAAAGTGAATATTCCTCCATTTCAAAGACAGCAGTTACTTCTTTGTCTTCATCCATCATAATCTGCTGTGGATTGCTTGATCCGCTCAGGTCTCCTTCCCAGTTAGAAAACTCCCAGCCTGCGGATGGCACAGCCGTTAATTCTACAACCGTTTCAAAGACAAAAGTTTTTGCGGGCTCTTCAATTACTTCTGTTTCAACATCTCCGTCACCATCGGTGTCAATGGAAAGTTCAAATCCTTCGCGTTCAAAAACTGCTACTACATTTTTATCATCATCGATAGTAATCTGCTCAGGATTGTCGCTGCCGGAAAGATCTCCTTCCCAACGGGCAAATTGCCACCCTTCATCGGCTTCGGCAGTAAGTTCTACTACCGTTTCAAAAGTAAAAGATTTACCTGGATCATCTACTACTTCGTGAGATACACTACCGTTACCTTCAACTTCTATGTTTAACTCAAATTCATCACGTTCAAAAACGGCAGTTACACTTTTGTCTTCATCCATTAATATGGTTTCGGGATTCTCGTCACTTTGCAAATCACCCTGCCATTCAACAAATTTCCAGCCAAACTCAGGTTCGGCAGTTAATTCAACAGTAGTACCGCTTTCGTAATCCGTTTTTTCTGCAGTTTCAACAATTTCCTGATGTACCTCACCTTCACCCATTATGTCTATTTCCAGAGAAAATTCATCCAGTTCAAACACGGCGGTAACACTTTTTGCTTCATCTATGGTAATCGTTTCAGGATTATCACTTCCGCTCAGATCACCCTGCCATTCAAGAAATCGCCATCCGTCATCCGGAATGGCAGTTAATTCAACAACTGTGCCGTGTTCATAATCAGTAGTTTTAGTTTCAACAACATTCTGTTCTACAGAGCCCCCTCCCTCAATATTTATTTCTAAAGGGAATTCAAGTTTTTCAAAAAGAGCTGTGAAAATCATATCACTGTCCATCACAATCTCTACAGGATTTTCATTGCCGCTAACATCTCCCTGCCAGGAATCAAAGATATAATAATCGTTCGGTTCTGCCATCACTTCCACAACTTCTCCCTCTTCAAATTCACCAGAAGCCGGTGTTACAGTACCTCCCTCAGAAGGAGTTGGTGTTACCTCAAGAACAAAAACAGGTGTAGAACTTCCGGAACAGCCAGTTATAATGATTGAAAAAACAAAAGACAGGTAAAGTAATTTCTTGAAAACAGTAACTAACTTCATATAATTATGAATTTTATGTTAAAACTTTTATGAAACAGAAATTTTAAAATGCTCTTCTTTGCTGATAAATATTGTACCCTTCTATTAGTTTATACGAGAATTGAGAATACTTTGGCTCATATTTTTTTTAACCCTTGAATCGAAAAGACACAATGAAGAACTCTTGTTCTGCATGAATTTCCTGTAATCCTATATAAGACGATTATATCAAAATCTGACCTATACTATTAATTATTATATATATAAAAAATTTTAATTTTATTTTTTAGTCTTACATAAACATGATTTAATAGACTTTAATTAAATTTTATTATGCAATTTAATATTGATTTATAATCATTTATTAATTGCTTATATATTGATCATTATTTAGATGTATATATTTCAGGACAACCCTGAGTCGCAACGGGAGGAACATAGTCGAGATGCCATGATTCAAAGACCATCCACTGCTTAGCATGGATATGATGAATTTGACTTGGGATCGTTATTTTATAAGAGAATCAACGATTTCCAAAAATGTCAAACTCATCAAAAAATCTGAGCAGATCGAACACGATTTCTAAAAGAGAACCTGAAGATCTTACAATCTTTCTCGGCGGGGATGTGATGACCGGTCGCGGCATTGGCCAAATTTTTCCCCATCCCTCTGACCCGGTTCTTTACGAGCGGTTTGTGAAAGACTCCAGGTACTATTTGGAAATCACTGAAAAAAGATCGGGACCTATACCCAAACCAGCTCCTTTTGATTATATCTGGGGAGAAGCTCTGTCTGAGTTTGAGCATTTTTCACCGGATGTCAGGATCATCAATCTGGAAACCGCCGTCACAACCAGTGATGATCATTGGCCCCGAAAGGGAATTCATTACCGGATGCACCCGAAGAATTTTCAGGTGCTAACCGCAGCCGGAATAGATGTCTGCTCCATTGCCAATAATCATATTCTCGATTGGGGTTATAAGGGGTTAGATGAGAGTTTGGAAGTATTAAGAGAAAATCATCTTTCTATTTGCGGTGCAGGTAACAACAGTGCAGATGCTTCTGCCCCAGCGGTGATTCAGGCCGGAAATCAAAGAATCCTGGTATTTGCTTACACGTGTGCCGATGCGGGCACTCCGTACGCCTGGCGGGCAAAAATAGAGAAACCCGGTGTGAATCTGCTAACAGGAACAGGCCGCAGGGGTGTTAAACAAGTGATTCAGGACACGGAAAAATTCAAAAAAGTGGGCGACATAATCATTTTATCCATTCACTGGGGAGACAATTGGGGATATGAAATTCCACAATCACACAGAAAACTGGCACACCGGCTGATCGATAATGAATCGGCAGATCTTATTTTCGGCCACTCTTCACATCACCCGAAAGCGATGGAAATCTACAAAGACCGTTTAATTCTCTACGGCTGCGGGGATTTGCTGAACGATTATGAAGCCATCCCCGGACATGAAGAATACCGGCCAAATCTTTCATGTATGTATTTTCCTGTAATTAAACCTTCCGGTGCACTCAAAACCCTTCAAATATCTCCCATGAAAATTCACAGGTTCAGGCTTCATAGAGCAAACGAAAACGAACGCAACTGGCTGTCAAAACGTCTCGGCCGGGAGTGCAGAAAACTGGGAACCGGAATTGAACTCACGGAAAATGGACGGATGAGACTCACCTGGAATTAATGCTATTAACAGTTTTTAAACATAGATTGTCCTTCACTCTTGCGCAAGCGTCGTATGTGTTTAGCGGGCTGAATCATACAACCTGACATAGTCCCCGACAGGCTTGTCGGGGTCCTGTAAGAGTTGTGGGCCATCCAATTTGGCACAAGCACCTTGGGACAGGCGGACGCTTGCGCCAGGGAATGGAAAGGCACCAAAGGCTGGGATTAATGTTGCTGACTTTTTTGAAAGCAGATTCACCCATAATCAATGTGTAAACGCCACCCCCACTTTCTTTTGCTCCATGCTCTGGCGGAGTTCGTCAATTGTCTTTGGATCCTCAATGGTGGAAGGCATTTTGAACTCTTCACCATCCGCCATTTTTCGGATAACCTTCCGAAGTGTTTTTCCTGAACGAGTTTTGGGAAGCCGCTTTACAATCACTACCGATTTGAAAACGGCAATTGGCCCTACTTTTCCGCGGATTTCCTTCACCAGTTCGTCTTCCAGTGTTTCGGCTGCATCTTCCCAGCCATCTTTAATAACTACAAAGCCAACCGGACGCTGTCCTTTTAAATCATCGGCAATGCCCACCACGGCACATTCAGCCACTGCCGGATGTGCTGCAACAATCTCCTCCATTTCACCGGTGGAGAGCCTGTGGCCGCTCACATTAATCACGTCATCGATCCTGCCCATTATGTAGAAGTCGTTATCCTCGTCCCTGTATCCTCCGTCACCGGTCAGGTAAAATCCTTCGTACATACTCAGATAGGAATTGATGAAATCCTCATCGTCCTGCCAGAGTGTGGGCAGGCATCCGGGACCGAGCGGCAGACGGATCACAATCAGCCCCTCCTCGTTAGGGCCAAGTATTTTACCGTCCGGGCTTATGACCTGAATATCGTATCCTGGCACCGGTTTGCCGACTGATCCAGGCTTTATTTTATCAAGTCCGTAACCGGCCATGTTGCACAGCATCGGCGAACCTGATTCGGTCTGCCACCAATGGTCGATGACCGGCTTTTGCAGCATTTTTGTGGCCCATTCATACGTGGCAATATCGCACCGCTCCCCTGCCACGAAAAAGTATTTCAGCGCCGATAGATCAAATTTTCTGATAAACTTCCCTTCCGGATCTTCTTTCTTGATCGCGCGAACAGCCGTCGGCGCCGTGAAAAAAGTTTTTACTTTGTGCTGCGACATCACTCGCCAGAATGTACCGGCATCCGGTGTTCGAATGGGTTTGCCTTCAAACAACACCGATGTGCTGCCGTTAATCAGCGGCCCGTACACCGTGTAGGAATGCGCCACCTGCCAGCCCACATCCGAAGCTGCCCAAAACACCTCGCCGGGATGAGTGTCGTACACCGCCGCCATGCTGTATTTCATGGCTACTGCATGCCCTCCGTTATCCCGTACAACGCCTTTCGGTTTACCGGTGGTGCCGGAGGTGTAAAGTATGTAGAGTGGATCAAATGAATCTACAGTAACATAATCTGCCGGCTTAGCAGTTTTTACGGCTTCGTTCCAGTCAATCTCTTTTTCGGAAACCAGTTCGGCTTTATGCTGGTCGCGCTGCAAAATTACATGATAATCGGGCTGATGATTCGTCTCTTGCAGTGCCTGATCGATGAGAGGCTTGTAGGGGATAATTCGCTGAAACTCGATGCCGCACGATGCTGAAAGAATAACCTTCGGCTTAGTGTCCTCAATTCGTATGGCCAGTTCATGCGGAGCAAATCCGCCGAAAACAACCGAGTGGATTGCACCCAGCCTTGCACAGGCCAGCATACCGATCACTGCTTCAGGAATTGACGGCATGTAAATAACTACCGTATCCCCTTTTTCTACACCCAAATCCGAAAGCAAACCGGCAAACCGGGCTGTATGATCCCGCAGCTCTTTATATGTGAATTTCCTGATCGTATCAGTAACCGCCGAATCATAGATCAGCGCATCCTGATCGCCCCGTCCGTTATCCACGTGAAAGTCCAGACTAAGATAACACGTGTTGAGCTTTCCACCCTCAAACCATCGGTACAGCCCTTTTTCGTTCTTTGATAATATCTTCTCAGGGAATGTGAACCAGTCAACAGACCTGGCTTTTTCTCTCCAAAATGTTTCTGTTTGATTTAATGATCTCGAATACTCTTCATAATATGACATAGTTCTTCTCTTTTTTTATTGTTAGCAATGGCTGGATAAAAGTGAGCATATCCAAACCGGCAAATAAGTTCCGTCTTTCTTTAAATATAAATAATTTGCAATTACCAAGTAGTTTTTACTCAATGATTTTCAATCATTGCTGTGGTATTGCACCCAAGGGAAATTTCATGGAATGTAAGCACAGGATAGAGAATGCTTTTCTGAAATAAATGGCGCAATTGGGATGCATGCGCCAGGCAAAGAATATCAGCAGCAGAGAGGCATGTGTTCCGCTTTGGAGAAGAGCATCGAATCGGGTTATTTAGCGAATCCTGTCGGTTTCTCTCAGGATATCAGCCAGCCGAAGAAACACCAAGATTTAGTTATCAGCAGCCAAACCCGGCATCTGCGGTTAAACATTCGGCATTGAATGCCCCGGTAATATTGACACTGCCTTCCTCTTCTATCAGGTGTAAAGTCACATCAAAAATAACCTCAATGCTTGTTGAGGTGATCGACAGAATGGAAACCGTACCACTGGAGCTGGGTGTAGACCCATAAGTAATGGTGTTTTCTGATACTGTTCTGTTTGAATAGGAAGCAAGTGTGCCAACATTGTTGGTCTCGCCTAATTGATATTCCCTCGTTTCCAATGAAAACGGGCCTTCGCTGCCAGCCAGTCTAATTGAAAAGCCAAAATCGCTCTCCTGTTCTGAAGTGAGCCCTAACTGATTTACATGCAGTGCGAGATTTATAAAATCTCCATCATCATTTCTGAGGCCAACATACTGGGAAATTCCCTCATGCTCTGCCTGTTTGTCTCCTGAAACGGTTATGCTTCCCTCACCGGAGGTAACATCGGTTTCATCAGCACCGGTTGAACTATCTGAACAGGCAACAGTAACTGTAAATGTGATGAGTAACAAAATTATGAGTGTATTTTGTAAGTTTTTCTTTAAGTATGATTGTGTTTATGTTATCACTTCAAAACTATACACGACAATTAATTTGAAAAGGGTTATAATTATTAAACTTTTATTTTTAAAATGTTGATTTTGGGTAATTTATTTTGATTACCAGTTTCAAATAAAATTTTTCACAATGCGCCTCAACCATGCAATAAAGCATGAAATTCGGCTAAAAAAATTGCATTTTTTAAGTAATTATAACCTCAAAACAGAACTCAATTGAAAAATCAAAAAAAACGATTTTCTGTTGATCCGGAAATCGTCAAAAACGTAAAAAGCCAAACTATCCTTATTAAAATTGGCGGCAATGCACTTACCGACAGTGCAGTTAAGAATAGTATCATTTACCAGATTTCATCCCTCTACAAGCATGGCGCCCAAATTGTTCTGGTTCACGGCGGCGGGATAGAAATCAAACGGCTGCTGGATGAAGTATCTGTGCAATCGGAATTTATCGGCGGCCACCGTAAAACTGACGAATTATCCATATCCTACATCGAAATGGCATTGAGCGGCGGCGTTAATAAGGAACTGGTTTCGTTGCTTCAGCAGGCCGGATTAAACGCAGCCGGAATATCGGGAAAAGACGGCGCCATGGTAACGGCATCCCGGCGCACTCATAAAGTGACCACGGATGGTGTTGATAAGGAAGTTGACCTCGGTTTCGTGGGAGATGTGGCCGAAGTTGATACACGGCTTCTGCGCACTCTTCTGAATGCCGGTTACATCCCTGTCGTCTCCCCCATTTCGATTGGCAAAAAAGGCGAAACCTACAACATCAACGCCGATATGTTTGCGGGACATCTTGCAGGTGCACTGAATGCCGATCATTTTGTAGCGATGACGAACATTGACGGTTTGCTCGAAGATATCAATCAGCCTGATTCTGTCATTTCCCGCATGAGTGCCGATGAAGCCAGAAGCCTTTTTGGCACAGTGATTCAGGGCGGGATGATTCCAAAAGTGGAATCTTGCCTTATCGCCCTTCAAAATGGTGTCCATTCAACCCACATCATAAATGGAACGAAACAGGATGAGTTATTGCGTATATTAGTAACGGATGAAAATCCGGGAACAACAATCACAAAATAACTGCCATAAGCATAACGCGGCCAAATAAATGATAAGAGCCGTTATTCTGTTATCTGAACATCATCAGTACAAAAGATCAAAGATTTTTTAACAATCATAAATTCATAAACAACCATGCCATCAAATATATCAGGAAAGATTTTCAAAACTGTAAAGACCGTTTTTGGAAAGCAGCCGGCAAAAAGAAAGGCTGATAAATACCATTTTGACCTTTACGGCCGCTACCCGATTGCACTTGTAAAGGGGAAAGGCTCGAAAGTATGGGATGATGAACGCAACGAATATATTGATGCACTGGCAGGAATTGCCGTAAACAGCCTTGGCCACTGCCATCCGCGGATTGTGAAAGCCATCCAGAAGCAGTCGGCCAAATTGATGCACGTATCAAATTTTTACTACAACGAACCACAGAGTAATCTTGCCGAAAAAGTAGTAGATATAACCGGCCTCGACCGTGCCTTTTTTTGCAACAGCGGAGCCGAAGCGATTGAAGGCGCCGTAAAACTAACCAGAAAATATTCGAACGACAGAGGAAAAACCGGAGTGATTCTCTCCATGGATAATTCATTCCACGGGCGCACTCTCGGCACCATTGCCATGGGAAAAGACAAATATCAAACCGGGTTTAAGCCCATCCCGCCCGGATTTAAACGCATTCCGTTTAACGATGTAAAAGCCCTGGAGGAACATGTAAATGAAAACACGATTGGCATTATTATTGAGCCAATTCAGGGAGAAGGAGGCATCATTGAAGTGACCGAGGCATACCTGAAAAAAGCACGTCAGCTTTGTGATGAATTCGATATTCCGCTAATTCTTGATGAAGTTCAAACCGGAATTGCCCGTACCGGAAAAATGATGGCCTATCAGCACTATGGCATCAAGCCGGATATTGTTGCAATGGCCAAAGCACTTGGTTCCGGATTCCCGATCGGGGCAGTTGCTGCCAAAGAACATTTTGCCGCCGCTTTTGAGCACGGAAACCACGGTACCACATTTGGCGGGAATCCGCTGGCTTGTGCCGTTGCACTGGAAACGTTGAAAATTATTGAGGACGAAGACGTTTGCGAAATGGCCAGGGTACGAGGGAACTATCTGATGACACGAATCCGCGATCTTTCACAAAACTGGAATGCCATCAAGCAGGTTCGCGGAAAAGGGCTGATGATTGGGGTTGAACTGGCTTTCCCCGGCGGACCCGTGGTTACTGAAATGATGAAACGCGGTGTGCTTTCAAACTGCGCCTCTAATACGGTTATTCGCCTCGTTCCTCCGCTGATTATCACCAAAGAAGAGATCGATAAAGTTGTTGAAGTACTCGTAGAATCCATTAAAGAAGCAGAAAAACATGCCAAAGTATAAAGTTGGAATTGTAGGCGCCACCGGTTATACAGGCTCGGAACTGGTCAGATTGTTAAGCCAGCATCCCGATATAACCATCGATATTGTGACCAGTGAAACTTATCAGGGGAAGAAGATCACCGAAATTCATCCCCATCTTTTGGATGTGGTGGATATACGGCTTAAATCGGTTAAGGAGCTTTCTGAACATAAGCCCGATCTCGTTTTTCTGGCCCTTCCGCACGGCGTATCAATGAATTTTGTGAAAGAGCATGGCATCGATAAATTTATCACGATTGACCTTTCAGGAGATTTTCGATTTGAATCGCGCGGTATTTATGAAGAGTGGTACAAGAAAAACCACATCGCACACAACTTTTTGGAGCAGGCCGTTTACGGGCTGCCGGAACTATTTCGTGACAAAATCAGAAATGCGCGGCTTGTGGCCAATCCAGGATGTTATCCCACATCGGCCATCCTGCCGCTTTCACCGTTGCTGAAACACGGCTATATCTATCCCACATCTATTGTGATTGATTCCAAGTCCGGGGTAACTGGCGCCGGCGCCAAGCCCAAACAGGGAACCCATTTCCCCGATGTATTCGGAAACTTTACAGCATACTCACTGCTCAATCACCGCCATACTCCCGAAATTGAGAATACCCTGAGGCTATATACAGGTTATTCCACCGAAGTTCTCTTCACCCCGCACTTGCTGCCGATTGACCGCGGAATCTTAACCACAACTTATAGTACTCCCAAGAAGGATGTAAATCCTGAGCTGATTGTTGAACTGTTCGATTCAATTTATGAAAAAGAGAATTTTGTGAGAATCTTTGAACAGCCGCCTTCAGTCAAAAATATACGAGGCTCCAATTACTGCGACATTCATGTAACGTATGATGAACGCACTAACAAAATTATAACCATCTCAACCATAGACAATCTCGTAAAAGGTGCGGCCGGCCAGGCAATTCAGAATATGAACATCATTTTTGGGCTGATAGAATCAACCGGCCTTAAACACATTCCTTTAAACCCGTGATGAAACCGGAAAGGGCTAAAAAGTTTTTTGAAATTTCTATTTTTAAAAGAACTTTTTTTCTTATTATCGGAATAGTTTATGAAACATCACTTTCCAAACATATCGGTTTGTATGCGGCAGTTGCCATTCCGCCTCTGGAATGCAATGCCCCCGGCTCGTCCACTCCCACCCGGCAGGCGGGTGTAAATATCTGTTCATTTGTGCAGCAATTTTGCATTGCTGCCACATCTCTCCCATTCCAATTAAGTTTTTCAAACCATTTAATACGTACTAAAACCGATGCTTAATAATATTACACACGTTCGCGGATTTACCTGTTGGGGCGCCCATATGGGCATTAAATCCAAACGAAGAGACATTGCCCTGATCTACTCAGAAGTTCCTGCCGCTACAGCAGCCGTTTTCACACGGAATGTTGTTTGTGCCGAGCCTATTAAGCTGAGTCGTAAACACATCAAAGACGGAAAAGCACAGGCTTTTGTGATCAACTCGGGAAATGCCAATGCCTGCACGGGAAAAGAAGGCTGGAAAGGAGCCGTTGCCATGGCAGAAACCACAGCAGAAGAACTCAACATTGAAAAAGAGAGCGTAATTGTTGCCTCAACCGGTTTGATTGGCGAACCCTTTCCCACGGAGAAGGTTTTGAAAGGAATTAAAGAGTGTGCCGGAAAACTGTCAAACCGTGAAATTGCCGGATCATTAACGGCCAATGCCATTCTCACCACCGATACGTTTGCTAAAGAAGGGTTTACTTCTTTCACGATAGACGGCATCAAAATCAATATGGGCGGTATAGCAAAAGGTTCGGGAATGATTCATCCCAACATGGGTACCATGCTTGCTTTTATTTTGTGTGATATTGCCATCAGCCCCAAACTTCTTGATGAAGCATTGCGCACAGCCGTCGATAAATCATTCAACATGATTACGGTTGATGGTGACACATCCACGAATGATATGGTTTCGGTTATGTGTAACGGAAAAGCGGGCAACAAAGAAATCACCGAAAAAGATGCCAACTACGACCTGTTTCTTGCCAATCTTGAAAAGCTCTGTACCCATCTCGCCAAACTGATCATTTCGGACGGGGAAGGCTCCACCAAGCTGATTGAGTATCGAACCAAAGGAGCAGAATCGGACGAAGAAGCCCGTCAAGTTGTTCGGACAGTTTCTAACAGCAATCTTGTAAAAACGGCCATTTTCGGGTCAGATCCGAACTGGGGGCGCATCATCGCAGCAGCGGGCCGTTCGGGGGTAAATTTTGACCCTGAAAAGGTGGATCTATTGATCGGAGCCGATCTAAACAAAATGATACCTGTACTTAAACAGGGTCAGCCCGTTTCCGGTGTACGTGAAAAACTGCAGAAAACTATGGCCTCCTCTACAATCATTATTCTAATCGACCTGAACCAGGGTGAGAGCGAGGCTGTTGGCTGGGGATCTGATTTTTCTTATGAATATGTACGGATTAATGCAGAGTACACAACATAGATAAAGAAGTTATTTAACCTGAGATCGAGATAAGAATGATGATAAATAGTTACAACGTCAAATTGAGCGCAATTCCGATGGTGCCTTTCCATCGGAATGAAGTCGAAATATAGAGTTTTCGACTTCGTTCCGGCCAAAAAGCAGCAGGAACTGCGCTCAAACTGACGATACCTTTAGTTTTATCTCGAACTCACGTTATTTAAGAACTTGCGAGAGACTTACAAGCTCTCGCAGAATTCAATTTTATGATTTCCTGAATAGAATCAATTTTTTGATCACTCCTATCATAAGAATTATAAGGCGTGGATCAGTGATTACATTCACTGCAAATCAATCAAGCCACTTTTTTATCTCACTTGCAATTTCTTCTCGGGTTTTATTCAATTTTTTCTGGAGATTGCCTATCAACTCATCCTCTTTTCCTTCAACATAAGTGAGGTCATCATCAGTGAGTTCTCCGTATTCTTGTTTAAGTTTACCTTTCAATTCATTCCAGTTTCCCTTCAGATTTAAATCACTCATGTTTGTTTTATGGTTAGTTTAAATTTACTCTATTACAAACATGGTGAGCATTTATATCATTCAATATCTATAATTTATGCACACATTATTTATTCTCGCTAAAATAATCCACTGCCCCAACCAGGTACACCAGTGGTGCATTCCAGTTGATGGCTACCTCGTTTGTAGAGTAACTGCACCAGTGATCGAGGAAGGTTTTAGCGGGAAGATCTGATGGATAATCACATCCATCCTGCTGTCCTGGCTGCGGTCCGCCCACCACAAAACCGGGCACCGGATCCACATTATCATCCGCAGCCGATTGCCGGTGGTGCGGGTGCATCGGCGGTTTGGAGCCAAAACCGGTTACAAAGGAGTAGCCGGTGGCATTTCTGCCCAGGATATAGTCGAGGTTTGCACGTGCAGCATCCAGAAAATCCTGATCTCCGCTCAGCCGGTAAGCCTGAAGCAGCATGAGGGAGTGGTTGCCGATCACGCCGTTACTTCCCCACACAAAATCACTGGTTCCCCTCTGCCCTTTCGTGATGCCATACGCAGATTGATGATACTCTTCCAGCAGCTCCTGCCCCTGTTCAAGAATCCGCGATTCAATCAGTTCGGTATCTGCCGCATCGGTCAGACTTTCTCTGTGATGTGCCAGTGACACCCACGCCAACGGCCTCACATAGCTCCAGCTTGGTATACCAACCGATATCTCCTCAAAATCTCTTGCGTACCAATAATCCTCATTGCCGGTGGTGATAAATAGCTCTGCAGCCGCCCAGTCAAATTCATCATCCAGGTTCCGGTCTCCATAGGCCCCGGTGTGAATGTCTTCAGGCTGAATATAATAGACATCGGGATTGGCTGCGGCCCACTGCCACGCATATTCAGCGGAGGCAAGAGCTTCATCGGCAAATTCAGAATCATATGCTTCATAAACCCTTGCAGCCGTGGCCATTACTGCGGCAAAATTCAGGGTACCCGATGTGGACTTCTTTACGGCATACCGGTCGGAAGTTGCTTCATGGGGCATCACGACTCCCTCAAAATTTTTAGCGGTCACTTTATGATATACCCCGCCGTCATTCGGGTCTTGAGCTGTCAGCAGCCAATCCAGGTTCCACCGGATTTCATCCAGAATATCGGGAATCCCATTGCCGGTTTCGGGTATATTCAGATCCAAGTTTTGATAATATTCTGGATAGTGCTCAAAAGCCGCCATCAGCGTGTAGGTGCTGATGCCCGAATTTACCGCATATTTGTTGTAGTCACCGGCGTCGTACCAGCCTTTTGGAGAAGAAAATACGTAACCCTCCGGGCGTTTTTCGGTAGCAGCAGATTCGTGTATATACACCACATCATCGGGATGGGCTTTCGGACGGGCCCAGATTCCGGTATGTTCTTCCAGTAGTTCTGTGGATGCACGGTTAAAGTAAAACGCTTTAATAGACGCTTTGGACAATTCCCTGAATATTTCTTCCCTTATTTCAAAATCGAACGAGCTGCCGGCTTCTTCCTGCACCAGCCTGTAGCGCCCCGGTTCAGCCAGATCAGTAAAGTCAGCGATTGCAACGGTTTCATCAGAAAACTCCCAGTAACTCGGTGCGTTTAATTCTGATTCAAAAACCACCTCGTCAGACTCGACATCCCTCACCTGGAAAAGTCCGTAAACATCACCGGGAACAACCGCAATTTTTGGTGAATCGGGATAAAAACCAAGCTGGTTTAATTTAATTTCGCCCTGGGCAAAGAGGTTTGTTACTGAAAAGAAGAACAGAGTGAATATGGTTGCTGAGAGTTTATTCATGATATTTGTTGTATTTATGATTTCATATTAGTCCAAAATTGGACGATCTGCTTATCTGCCAAAATTTTCTCATTAAGAGCCACCCGCAATGAACACCCAGGGCTCCTGATCGGGTGCATTAACCGTTTCGCCTGCTTCTATTGTACCGCATTTAACCCAATCTGCCGTTTTGGGATTGAACCATCTGCAAAGAAGTGAATTTGTCAATCCATCAAGCTGAAGTTCTCCACCCTCAGGCAGGTATACAATGTACAGCTCGCCCTCTTTTGCAAGTGCCAGCTCGCCATTGGCAAGGTCGTGCCGGCGTTCAATATCGGTCATATCCAGCCCTTCGAGTGCTTTCGATACATAGCCCACATATCGCGAGCCTTCAAACTCTATGGATTCATACCATGCAGCCTCGGTATTGGCCCAGTCTTCCCAGCCGGGTTCATCTGCTGATAGTTTCCAGTTCCAGAGGCCGCCGGCGCCATAAACATGTCCCATGGTACCTCCTGAGGTAATGTTAAGCCACGCTTCATGACCCTGCCACCAGCCGGCAGCATTGTTCGGGTGAGCCATTCGTTCATAGGTAGGTTCACCGTTAGCCGCACCTTTCGTGGGTTCATTATCATACATCTTATAAACTTTATGCGGAAGGTGTTCACCATGATGGCCTGTTTGCGCCCATTGAAAATCGAGCCATTCAGCATCCTGATGCGATTTGTTATAGTGATATCCGTGCCGGGGATCATCTGACCAATCCGCAAGCCGGTCGTCAAACGGGCTGTAGTGGATGCCAGTTGGCTGACGATAAGCATCCCACTCATACGTAGTGATACCGGCAGGCTCGGTTACAGGCTCCCTGCCGGTGCCGTCTGCAGAAACCAGCCAGATGGCATGGCGGGCGCCATAGCGGGCTATCAGGTATTTAGTGTAGTGTGAATATTCATCGGGGTCGGCTCCGGCACCGAGTGTATGAAGGCCTTTCCATCCATATCCCTGAAATACCGGGTTATAAACCGGTACAATTCCATGATCGAGCAGAATGCCTGTCAGCCTGTCCAGTTTCTGGAAATACTCAATGTTAAGCTGATTAAGGTGGCCATCACTCAAATCTTCAAATGCCACTCCAAAACCACCGGTTTCTGTACGGTCACGGGGTCCCTCGGCATTGCGGTCAGGCTGAACCGACATCAACAGAGCGGCATTAAAGCCTCTCTCCTGCCGGTTTTGGACATAATGGGTTACCGTTTCAACTGTACCCCTGTATGGCAATGCCCAGGGGGTATCACCAATCACAAAAAAGGGTGAACCATCTGCATGAACCACATTTCTATGGCCGGGCGACATCCTCAGCAGCCCTTTTTGAACCAGAGGGTTATCTCCGGAATAAACCGCTGATTCAAGCCTGCCGGTAATCCCATGAAGACCGGAGTCATCAGTATTCGATGAAAAGGATTCCCATTCCCAGGTTCCTTCTTCATAGGGAGAAGCAAACCGAACTTTCCAGGTATTGTCACCATCCCAAAAAGCGGGCCGTCTGATTTCAGTGCCGTCCGGACCTCTGAATGTCACATAAACATCCACATCCGTGTAGGGATTCTCATAGTCAACAACTGACTCAAGAGTAATTTCTGTTTCATCCCATTGTTCGGCTGTTTGCAGCTCTTCTTCCTGGCAGGCTCCTGTCAGCAGAAAGATTCCAATTAAGCTTAGCGCGATTACTTTTTTCATAATTTTAATCTGTTTAATGTGTGTTCGAGATAATATTATTTAATTTGGTGATATAAAGGTGTTGTAATTTAAAATGGGCGCCATCTCGCACTTGATGCGCGATCTACATCCGTTGATATAGACAGGAGATGCCAGCCTGTCCCTTTCGGGAGATCAGGGTCCGGCATGACGAAATTGATGATGTTTTTGTGACTTCACGCCCCTTTTGTATAAGCTCAGATTCATTTTCCATATTCTTATATCGAACTGAAGTTATTTAAAAAAGTGGTTTAAAGGTCATCCTGATACCGGGAAAATTTCAATCAATTTATCAGATAAACTGATCGAGATATCTTTTGCAAAGTACCAGTGAGTATTTTCTCCCTTCCAGAGAATGCTCGAAAGCCCGGTCTTCAACCTCTACACATAATGCACCTTCATATCCAACATCATGTAATGCGGATATGAATGCACCCCAGTCAATATCGCCAAGGCCTACAAGTTTGGGAGTATGAAAATCAAGTGGTGCTGCCATTACTCCTACCTCATCAAGTTTATCCTGATAAACCCGTGCATCTTTCAGGTGAATGTGGAAAAGTTTGTCCTTGAACTCATAAAGCGGCTTGATGTAGTCCATCTGCATCCACAACAGGTGCGACGGATCGTAGTTCAGGCCAAAGTAATCGCTGTCGATTTCGCTAAACATCCTGCGCCAAATTACCGGGCTGATCGCAAGGTTATTCCCGCCGGGCCATTCATCTGCGGTGAAGATCATCGGGCAGTTTTCAATGCCGATTTTTACTTGTTTTGATTCTGCATGCTTAACCAGAGGTTTCCAGATTTCTGAAAAGAGGTTGAAATTTTCATCTACTGATTTGTTTTTGTCCCTTCCCACAAAAGTGTTGATTTTTCCGATTCCCAGAAATTCTGCGGCATCTATCAGTTTTTTGAGATGTTCAGCATAAACAGCCCTTTTCTCAGGATCGGGGTCCATCGGGTTGGGATAATAACCCAAAGCAGAAATTTCGACTCCTTTTTTCCCGGTGTAATCCAAGATCTCATTTTTTCTTGCTTCATCCAGTTTGTCTATATCGATGTGTGTAACACCGGCATATCGTCTTTCCGCTTTCCCAACAGGCCAGCAGCAGATTTCAACATAACTGTAACCGCAATCTGCGGCATGATCCACTACCTCTTCAAAGCTGAGATCGGGTAAAATGGCAGATACAAATCCAGGTTTCATCTTCATACTTTCTCCTATCAATTATTTAAATGGCGATCCACTTTTCAGATTTAGCACTCTCTACAATTTTTTCGCAGAGGATGTTTTCGCGAAGCCCTGCTTTAAATGCAGGGTAATATTCCGGCAGCGAGGGATCGGCTATTTTACTATAGATTTTTGAAAAATTCTGTTTCATGGTGTCCGGGAATCCTTCATTATGCCCGCCCGGGAAAGCTACTATTTCCCTGCTTTCCGGTTCCATCAAAGAGGGGTCTCTTAACAGAGATTCGTTGGCTGAATCCCGGTTGCCATACCACACCTTATTCGGGTTTTCAGAGTTCCAGGCCGCCGATTTTTTTGACCCGGCTATTTCGAAAGAAAGCCTGTTTTTTCGGCCGGCAAAAACCTGGCTGACCGTTAATGCGCCTCTTCCTCCATTGTGAAATCGGAACAGGATGGTTGCATAATCTTCCGTGTCAATCGGGATGTCACTGTAATCTTCCGGTTTGAGAATTTTTCCTGCGTATGTTTCAACCGGTTTTAAGGGCTTCTTGCGTACTTTGTGGAAGGTTGCAAAATCGGCAAACACTTTGGTGATTTTTAGCCCAGTAACAAATTCTGTTAAATCCATCCAGTGTGAACCGATATCTGCCACAGCACGGGAATCACCGGAGAGATCTTTTTCAAGCCTCCAGTTATAATCGGTGGGGTGAAAAAGCCAATCCTGAAGGTAAGAGCCGTGTACTGAAAAGATATCACCAAAAACACCTTTTTTGATAGCTGTATTTAATTCGTGAATCAGGGGATAGAAACGAATATTGAAATTAACCGCATTGACCAATTCTTTTTTTTCTGCGAGCTCAACCAGCTCTTCTGATTCGCTTACAGTTGTAGTCAGCGGCTTTTCACAGATTACATGCTTCCCCGCAAGCAGTGCGTCTTTCGACATCTCATAATGCAAATAATTCGGTGTGCAGATATGAACGCTGTCTATGTCGGGATCTGCAAGCAAATCTTTGTAATTTCCGTACCATTTTGGCACTCCCAGTTTCCGGGCTTTTTCTTCCGCGTCATCCGAATCTTCAGCGATTGCAACAACTTCAATATTGCTGAGCCTGCGAAGTGCCTCAATATGCGCAATTCCGATAAATCCAATTCCAATGACTCCTGCTTTTATTTTTTCCATTTTTTTGATTTTGATTAAAATTATTACTCTTGTTCTTTTGCATTTAGCATCGCATTTCTGAAAAACTCACCTGAGCGGGTGGGTGTATAATCCCAATCCTGAATGAGTTGCGGCGACCAGCTCGGGTCGAACACCCAGGCTGCCCACGAAATCCCTTTTTCGCGGAAATAATTAATAATCTCTTCCCCATATTCTTCGTCTCCGATTACGGGCACATGAGCGCCTCGCTCATACTCCCTCATATAGCCGAATTCAGTGGCAAATACCGGATAATTGTCTGCAACGAAACCGAAATCTTCTTCCCACTTTGGAACCCAGGGCCTGCTTCTTTTTTGCGGGTACGGATGGGTAACATAGGCAATACCTTCAAAATCGAGGGGTGAGTGGCGGACTGGTGTTAGGTCATACGCCCAGTTAAACCCGGCCACCAGCGGAATTGCATCCGGATTGTGGGCATAGATGATGGTAATGATGTCGGTTAGAATTTCCTTCCATTGCTCCCAGGTCATGGTTCCCAGCCTGCCCTGCTGCCGTGTTGGTTCATTAAACACCTCATAAAAGGCAATTGTGGTTTCATCGGCATAGCGATCGGAAATCAACCTCCAGAACTCATAAGTTTCACGGAGGGAGGTATCGTAGATATTCCGGAAAAAAAGTTCTGTGCGAAGGTTCCCGATGCTGTGCCAGTCAATGATCAGGTACATCTCCAGCTCTTTAGCCCACTCCACGGCATCGTCGATCCATTCGAGGTATTGCTCCTCTCCCCGTTCCCGCCACCAGAGCGGGTGTATGGGCAGACGAACGACGTTTGCTCCCCAGTTTGCGATCTCTTCAAACAGTTCCCGTTTCCATTGGCCGGCATTATTAAGCCTGTGCGGATCGGCAACACTCACCCCCTGAAATGTTACCGTATTGCCCTCTTCATCCACAAATTGGTTTCCTTCAACTGAAATACGTGGCAGGCTTTCAGTATCCTGGGCCTTAGATATTCCGGGGTTCAGGGCAAACATCAGGATTAAACACAGAAAGAAACCATTCATTTTATTAAGCATATTTTTCAAATTAGTTTTTTTATTCAATCACTCTAATTACCGCCACATACGACCGGTGATTGTCCGGTGCCAGTGTCAATATTCTCTGCGGGCCCCACCAGTCGGTACCATCAAAATCATCCCAAACCGGCTCCACGATTTCTTCCTCGCTCCAGCTCAGGCTTGCCACATCAAGCCATTT
>SL_3KL_010_SEDDRAFT_10000350_pt1 | contig 36536 bp, 23 predicted proteins | sample SodLakKL_010_SED_2_FD_10381 | JGI IMG/M metagenome (IMG submission 10381) | reverse complement strand
TAAAGAACCAATACTATGAATAATCAAAAAACATCAAACCGTAAAAAAACTGAAACTTCAACAAACGAAAGACGGGTTTCGCCTCAATTAGCGAATGAAACAAACCTGCATCCGAATCTGCCTGAATGGAAAGCACCCAAACCAATTCAGGAGGCTCAAATTCAACCCGAACCATTATCTAACAAAAATATGAGCCGGCGTTGTTTTCTGGGGCAAACCGCCAAATTCTGTTGTCAAGCAGGTCTCACGGCGATGGTTTTTGGCCAGCTTGCGGCCGGAACGGCCTTTGCAAAAAACAGAAAAGATGATGCTGAATCCGGTGCAGAAATCAAGAAGCTTTTTGATGATGATTTTGTACCTGGCTATGTACCCCTTCAGGAATCCGGTGAACTGGCCGAGAGAGCCGATACTCTGTGGGAAATCATGAGAAGCTGTCAGCTTTGCCCGAGGGAGTGTGGTGCAAACCGGCATCGCGGACAGACGGGTTTTTGTCAATCACCCGGCACAGAGCTTTTCATCTCTTCAGCCATGCCTCATTTTGGTGAGGAACGCCCGCTGGTGGGCCGAGGGGGCTCGGGCACTATTTTTCTGACCCATTGCAGCCTGCGATGTGTTTTCTGCCAAAACTACGAGATCAGTCACTTGGGCCGCGGACATGAGCGCGGAATTGAAGAGATGGCAGGAATGATGCTACAGTTGCAGCAGCTTGGTTGTCACAACATCAATTTCGTTACGCCCACTCACTACTCCGCATTCATTCTTAAGGCTCTGGATGTAGCCTCTGAACGCGGCCTGCGATTACCCGTGGTTTACAATACCTGCGGATGGGAACGACTGGAAATACTATCTTTGCTGGATGGAGTTGTGGATATTTATCTGCCTGATTTCAAGTTCTGGGACAGCAGCATTTCATATGACCTGACGGCCGGCACCGACGACTATCCGGATCTAACTAAAAAAGCGATTCTTGAGATGCACCGGCAGGTTGGTGTGGCCAAACCCAACCGGCACGGCATTATGGAACGCGGCCTGATGATTCGGCATTTGGTGATGCCCAACGAGATTGGGGGATCGGTTGAAATCCTGGACTGGATTGCCGAGAACCTGCCAAAAGATACCTACGTCAATATTATGGCTCAGTATAATCCGTATCACAGAGCCTTCGATTTTCCGGAAATATCACGCAGAATTACCAATGAGGAGTATAGCCAGGTAGTGGACCATGCCCAGGGGCTGGGACTGACCAACCTCGACATCCAGGGCCATCGGTGGCTGCGGCGGTGATGGCTTGCAATATCTTCTCAATAAACGATTCGGAAATATCATTCAGGCTCTATGTTTTTCTGAAATAAAACTCTCCGTAATCACGGGCAGATGCATTTGGATGTGCAATCCAGTTTGTTTATTAATAATCGGAAAGCAGGCCGGGCCTGATTTTTTAACTGTTTTGAGCTGATATACCTGAAATACCAATCAACAGGAATGCAAAAAGTAAAGTAACAGATTTTTTCATTTCAATTTTTTTTGAGAATTAAAACCCTGCCGCCTGCCTTGCTATGTTCTGAAAGCCAAGTTCAGGATCATTCACCAAAACCTGCCCGGCTGGTGTTAAATCTTCCGGCCCGTTGTAGGTATAATCGTGGGTGTTCACCACATTGTGGTACTCTTCCCCATCACTCCATGCCCAGAAATACCATCCAAAACCAAGGTCTTTGCTGATCTGCATCATTTTTACCGGATCAAAGTTTACGTGACCGTCAACCGGATCCCAGCCATATTCTCCCACAATAACCGGGGCTTTTAATTCGGCAAGCTGAGGGAAAATTTCTTCTACAGAAAATGGTGGAGTCCAGTCGGTAAACTGCTGGTCATCAGTTCTCCAGAAACCGTACAGATGAATAGAAAGAACCACGTTATTCAGCGGATCATGCTCGAAAAGGGCGTCCCCATATTCCAGCAGGGAATGGGGATTTTGACCGCAGTTGCCGCCCGCGTCAATTACCAGAACGTTATTTATGCCGGCATTTCTCAATTCGGTTATCGCGTATTTATAACCCTCAAAGAAAACCTCATCATGTTCACCCCATTCATTGGCGATATTCAGCAACAGTTTATCTTCAAAAGTCCGGAGCGTCTGCAGATTTTCCGGTTCAAGCCACTCTTCAACAATCTGTTTTAGTCCCATTTCATTGTTGGGTTCTCCGTTTTCATCGAAGGGTGGCAGATCGAACTCCGATACACAGGTGCCATCGTGCATTTCGAGCATCGGAACCAGCCCGGCATCGATGGCATCTCGTACAAGCTGCCGTTTTTGTGATGCTGTTCTGGATTGATTATTCCAATGCCAAGATTTGCCTGCCGTTACCAGGCGCACCGTGTTTGCACCTGTTTTGTTGATCTCGTTTCGAAGGGCGTTTACACTATGATCGCCATCTCTCCAAACATGAATGCTGTTTACTCCGTAGGGAATAAAAGGAATATTGTCAGCATCGACCAGCACACCATTTTCTACCCGGATGCCTGTTAATTCCTCACCATTTTCCTCGTTGGCATCTTCTTCGACAGATCCGTTGCATGCTGCCTGAAAAAAACTCATCAAAGCAATTGCAATGATTAGTGTGAATGTTTTGACTATCCGGGCCGATTGAAGATTACTGGTTGCTTCCATAGTATAGTAATGTCATTTTTGATTCTTTTTCAATAATAAAAGAGTACTCAATACGGCAGATCTACCCAAAATTTTTAAGAACGGGTCATACTTCGATTTGATAGAATCAGGTATGAAGTTATTTATGAATTCTTTCTAAAACCGCCCAATTAACATTAATTAGATGGTTAAAATCGCCCAATTCACATTTTTGGTAATATCCCAGTCTGATTATTATTGAATAACCTGAATTATTAAAAGACCCGGCTTCACGTTTCAAAAGCTTTCATCTTCACTCCCCGGCCAAATCACGAATCAGATCATTCAAATCAGATTCAGATATTTGATATTTCTCCGGGAGTGCCTGAAATGCAGTTTCGAGCGATAAACCCATCACCTGGCTCAGCCACGCTGAATTCATCAATTCAGGCAGGTGTTCGTTCATCACTGCTCGCCTGTTTTTGTCAGTTAGCAGCCGCGCCAGTTTTGAATCGGCATCCATTGTAATATCAGGCTCATCTTCCAGCTCCTGTTCCTCGTGATACTGTTTTAATTCAGAAATCAGTTTCTCGGATGGATAACTGAAAATATATTTACCTGAACCGGTTTGTAATCTCACTCCGCTATTGTCAGATTCTATCACTTCAATACCCACACCTTCCCGGAGAGGATTTTCATTTTCAGTCACATCATCCAGATCGGCATGAGGCAGAGTAATAAGGGCTGTGGTATTTGCCGGAACTTCAACTTTCAGGAGAAATCCATCATCAGTAATCTCCCAGGATGATTCGATTTTTCCGTAGGGAGAGATCAGCAGGCCACGGGCATGATCGAGTCCGCCGCCCGGCACCGGTTTGATTTGAATTTTTTTGTATCCCGGTTCAAGCGCTTCAATCCCCGCCACCTCTTTAAACAGCCACTCACCAATCGCTCCGTAAGCATAGTGATTCAGCGAATTCATGCTCTCACTTTGGAAGGTTCCGTCGGGCCGGATGCCGTCCCAGCGTTCCCAGATGGTGGTTGCGTCCATGGTTACCGGATAAAGCCACGAAGGATAATCCGTGCGCATTAGCAGTTGGTATGCCAGGTCTCTGTGGCCGTATTCACTCAAAATGGGGTTGAGATGAGGCGTACCCAAAAAGCCGGTCGTCAAATGGCCGTGGGCACGAATTCGCCTCACCAAATGCTCTACTGCGGTATTCACCATGTCATCCGGCAGCAAACCAATTCTGAGTGCAAGAAGATATGCCGTTTGTGTGTCCGACATCACCCGGCCTACCGGTGTCACAAACTCATGCTGGAATGCCTCCCGGATATTTTCATATAGCTGATCGTAGTGTTTCCGATCATCCTCCCTGCCAAGTACCCTGGCCGTTTTACTCATCAGTTTGCTCGACCATGCAAAAAAGGCCGTCGATATCAGGTGCTGGTCGGTGTAAGCACCGGGATAGGCAGGGCTGTCGGATGAAAATGAAAGCCAGTCACCAAAGGTGAAATCCGCATCCCAGATGTACCTATTTTCTGTGGTAGCTGCGCGTGTGTCCATATAATCCACCCAGGCTTTCATACTTTCGTACTGGTCTTCCAGAATCCGGGTATCTCCGAACGACTGATACAATGTCCAGGGCACAATCACTCCGGCATCGCCCCAGCCTGCGGCGCCAAAACCTTCCAATACATCGGGCACCACAAACGGAATGCTGCCTTCTTCGTTCTGATCGGCTTCAAGGTCGGCAAGCCATTTGGTGAGAAATGCATTGGTATTCATGTTCAGATTGGCCGTTTCGGCAAACACCTGGATATCACCGGTCCAGCCCATCCGTTCGTCGCGCTGGGGGCAGTCTGTGGGAATGTCCAGAAAATTCCCTTTTTGTCCCCACACAATGTTGTGCTGAAGCTGATTAACCAGCTCATTGGAACTTTGGAAATGTCCGGTCGGCTCCATGTCCGAATGAAGCACCACTCCGGTTATGGCATCGGGTGTGAGTTCTCCCGGAAATCCCTCTATGGCAACGTACCGGAATCCCTGAAAGGTAAAGCGGGGCTCCCATATCTCAACACCGTCTCCCTTCAGGATATAAATATTTTCCTGATCGGCTGAGCGCAGGTTATCGGTGTAGAAATTCCCATATCTGTCAAGAGTTTCGGCATGGCGCAGGGTAACTTTTGTGCCTTCTTCGCCTTCCACCTTCAGGCGAATCCAGCCGATCATATTCTGTCCCATGTCGAGAACGGTATCACCTTCGGGCGTTTCAAAAATTTCGATCGGTTTCATCTCCTGGATTTTTTTAACCGGCTGCACCTGCTGGCCGATCAAATGTGCTTTTCCATGATCTGCCGTTTGGACCCCCGTCCAATCCCCATCATCAAATCCCGGCTGTGACCATCCCGGCATCTCTTTCCGGGCATCGTAGAATTCGCCATTGTAGATGTCGGAATACAAAATCGGGCCGGTTGCAGATTTCCAGTATTCATCGGATGTGATTCGCTCGGTGCTTCCGTCACTGTAGGTGATTTCGAGCTGCATCAAAAGAGCGAGTGCATCTCCATAATAATTTCGCTGATCGGCCCAGCCGATGAAACCCCGGAACCAGCCGTCGCCAAGCATCACTCCAACAGCATTTTCGCCCTCTGAAAGGAAATCGGATACATCATAGGTTTGATATTGCAGCCGGTTGTGGTAGCTGGTCCAGCCGGGAGTTAAAATCTGATCTCCAACCCGCTCTCCGTTGATCTCCATCTCATACACCCCATGGCTGGTCACATATGCTCTTGCATGTACAACTTCACCGTTTAAACTGAATTCTCTTCTCAGAAAAGGTGCAGGCGGCGGTGTTTCCACATCTTCTTCAAGATCCGGTTCAATCCAGGCTGCATGCCAGTTCTCCCCGCTCAGCAACCCTGTTTCCCAGTAGGCTGTGTCACTCCAGCCTGATTCATTTCCATGATTGCCCCATACTTTCACCCGCCAGAAATACCGCATTCCCGGCTGCAGTTCAGGACCGCTGTACACTTTGTGAGCCGATTGGCCGGTTTGAACCCTTCCGGTATCGTGAATTAAATTTGCGGATTCATCAAAATTCCCATCACCTTTGGAAACCTGCAGCCGGTAAGCCTCCTGCATGGTGTTTCTTTCATCACTTTGAAGAACCCACCCAAAACGCGGGGCCGTCACATTAATCCCGACCGGATTGACCCTGTACTCTGTTGTAAGATGATCTGCCTGAAGTGCCTGTGCCTGTATAACCTCCGTCGCTGAAATTAGAACGAGCAATCCAATCAGCAGTACTGACCTTAGCTTTCCCATAGTTCCCTGATTTTAAATTTAGATTCTGAAGCCCCTGTAATCTATTTTAATGTGAGTTCGATATAAATTTAAGGACTCGTCAGTTTGAGCGCAGTTTCGACCGCTTTTTGGTCGGAACGAAGTCGAAAACTCCATATTTCGACTTCATTCCGTTGGAAATGCACCATCGGAATTGCGCTCTTGACGTATTCAACCAATTATCATCATTCTTATCTCGAACTCAGGTTATTTTATAAAAATTCTTCGATGCTTCCTATCTACTAAGAGGGGTTGTGTGGAGTGATCTACTCATTATTCAGAGGATGCTATTGTATCATTAACATTGATACGTCATGATTTTTATTCCCATTGGATCACTTCTTTTTCAACACCTTCATAAATTTCATCAATTTGGCTTTGCATATTGATGGTGTGTGCCAGTGCAGTAACTACGCGGCAGTAGTGCTGAATTTCGTCATTACTCAGGTGACGTTCCCTTCGGTCGTACAACCATTTGTCCAGCACCTGATAGCCGCCAATCTGATATTCCCACACCCCTTCGGGAATTCCTTCAAAATACTGCATCTCCTCGTTGATGTAGACCCGCTGCTCATCTGCTTTGTAATTTCGCCCGGTGCTTTTGGTCTTTGCAACTACATTGCTCCCCCGTCCCTGAAATTTGGCAACCGGCTGATGTAATGCAGGTGCATTCATTAAATGAAGGTCTGCAAGTTCCCGGCCCAATTCTGCCAGTTCCTCAAACATTTCAGAATTTTTTGTGAAAGGTATTCTCGGAAAATCGCTCTTCAGAAACTCGGCATATGTTTGCCGGTATGCAGGTGCAAAAAGAACGGCATATGTATAATGGAGAATCTGTTCCGGGGTGGGGCGGAATTTATAGGTTTTCTCAAGCAGTACATAAAACTCTTTATTGATATTTGGTTTTTTGTCATCATACTCAACCTCTTCCTCAAAAACCATCATCATGGTTCCATAGCCTTTTTTATTTTTGGCAGTATTGCGATTATTTTCATTATAAAGGTAAAGAGGCGCTTGCTGAATAATTCCCTTACTGCTTAAAAATGTTCTGTTATCGACAATATTTTCTGAAATAAGAGCATGTGTATAATCCTCATTTAAAGAAACTTGTCTCATTGTACACAATGAAAGATTATCATTTTTAATCATGTGTTGCATCACTTCACCCCGGTCTCTTTCTATCAAAAGGTGGTGATAAAGAATCTTCCTTTTATCAAAAGGGCGGTATAGAATTTCAGTTACATAGTCCTTCCAGTTTTCAACTGCCTGAAATTGTTTTCGCGCTTCAGACAGGTTCCAGGTACCGGTACTTTTCAGTTCAAGCAGTTGCGAAACCTGTTCATCTGTATATCTTCTGTTGCGGAATGTGTTAATTCTTTGAATCAGTTTTTCCCGCTCGAAATCGATTACAAACGGATCCCTCGATGTAACGATCCCCACAGAATTAACCGGAAACAGGTCATTGACCGATATGTAGGTTTGATAGATTTTATTCAGGTCGTAATCCTGTTTTTTATAAAAATAGAATGGCCTTTGCGGTTTAATCTCCTCCCAGGAAGTATTTCCGGCCTGATGGCTTTCCAGCCACGAATACTTTTCATTACGACGCCCATATAAATCACCACGGTAAACCCGATGGGTATTGCCATTTTTCTTTTTCATTAAAGCGATGGAAACTCCAGCCCGGATATCGAATACATTTTCATCTTTGGAGCCGTCCGGAGCTGTTTCTTTTTTCAGGGTGTTCCCATGAAGGTCAAGTAGTCGAATCTCATCAAAACTATTCATGAGAGATTCACGCATTCCTCTGAATGTAGGATTGTCGAGATAGCTGTGATTTGTGATGACGCCCACAATACCACTGCCATTCTGATCCATTTTCCACTGAGCAAAACGGATGAATTTCACATAATCGTCCTGAAGCCATTTCGGATTGCGCTCACCCAGTGGTTCTCCGTCTACGGTGTAGTATCCGTCATCCTCATGTCCGTTGGTTTTGTAGCCTTGTTTCAGGAGTTCGTCAATCCACGGACTGTTATTGGCCGAATGGCCCGAATAGGGCGGATTACCCAAAATCACCAGAACCGGTTCTTCTTTTTTGATTTTTCCGGCGGCTTTACTCTCATCGCTCAGGCTGGCCATTCCGGGAAGTTCGGTCTGCTCAAGGTCTTCCATTTCGAGAGTGTTGGTGAGATATAGTTGAAACCGTTCATCATCCTGCATCGCATAACCGAGCTCTTCCAGGATAAAACCCATTTTGAGATGCCCGATGGCATAGGGAGCCATCATCAATTCAAAAGCGTAAAAATGTTCCAGCAGATGATCTTTAATCAGCTCGTTCACTCCGCCTTCGCCGTAGGTTTCAACATATTCGTTAACAGCCACTTTTATGGCTTCTGCAATGAATGTAAGGGTTCCCGCGGCAGGATCGAGCACGGTGACAGAGTTGTCGGCCAGGCCCATCGGTTTTCCAAAATCTTCTTTTAAAACCTGATGAACTGAACGAACGATGTATCCAACCACCGGTTCTGGTGTGTAGTAAACGCCGCGCCGTTCACGAAGTTCAGGATTGTATTCACTCAGAAACGTTTCATAAAAATGGATGATAGGGTCGGCTCCTTTTCCTTCATCAAAATAGCGTTTCAAAATATTGTTGATGTCGGCAGCATTCAAAATCTCAGCAATATCGTCTACAATCCATCGGATGTTTTCAGGCAACTGACCGTATGAGATGAACTGAAAAACTTCTTTCAGAATACCAATGGTGGAGGGGATAAACTCAACCGCATTTCTACGGGTAAAAGTTTCATTTGCTCGGGTTCGGGCAGCAAACAAGCCATAGGCTACGGTTTGTGCATACAGATCGGCAAATTCATTTTTTGAAAGCCCGGCAATCAGATGCTGCTGAAATGCTTTGTAAAAGCCGGTGAGATTTCTGTTCTTTTCCTGAATCAGCTCCTTTTCAATAATATGTTCGAGAAATCGAGTGCGCTTTGCCAGTTCTTTGGCAAGAGAAGAAGCCCGCAGAGAGCGGGGCACAGAGTGAGAAAAAAACAGTTCAATCAACTGTAAAAATTCCTCCACATTTTCGAGCGGAGGTTTTTCACCCAGCTTAGTTGCCACAAACGGCCTGCCAATATTCACTTTGTCAACGAGATCACCATCTTTATAGAGCCGGAACTCAAAAAAATCGGTCAGAATTACGTTGGGAAAAGTGGAACGATAACGCTGCAATTGTTCGGTTTCGGCGATGTTGTCGAGATTTTCACCGGGAAGTTTGGCTTCAATGTACCCGGTGATGGAGTGGCTGCCATCCCATACCCGAAAATCGGGATTGCCTGCCTCGGTGGGCTTGGGGAGTATAGTTAAATCAGCTTTTGGCTGATTAAGTTGTTCAGCCACAGATTTGATTAAAGTTTCAAGAGCCGGATAGAATGTCTCCTCACGAGCATCTCCCTTTTTGATGATCTCCGTAATACGATCCATGTAAGTATCAAGCAGCTCCATATTCCCCAATTTTGCGTATTGAAAATATCCGAAGATTACAGAAATCAAAATGTTCCTGCAAATTCTAAAAACTTTAAAAAATTCACATTTTTCGGTGATGAGTTAAGACCAAAAACAATTCATTCAAGTAAAATCTCAAACTCCCACTTCCCCGGTTCATCGATTACCGTACGGATTAAAATGTTACCCTTGGAATCAGCCGATGCTGTATTGCCTGATTCTTCATTAATCCGAACTTCTGCAAATGTATCAGGCTGCTGATTTTTAAGCACCCACTGAACCTGAACCGTCTCTTCGTGTTCTATCGTACCGCTTGTAAATATTTCACCATCGGGATTCCACTCTTCCACCAGAATCCGGGCATCATCGGTTGATCTCACATAAAAATTCCTTGCCCTCTCCACTTCGAATGGAAAAGCCTCATAAAGATAGGTCCCATCCGGTTTGATGAGGGTTGGAATGCCGGGATAGATTCCGTCAAATTTACCGGCCAGCACCACACGCTCTCCGCCATGATAGAGCCAGGAGGGAATGTTGTTTTCGTACGTATTCCTCGCCTGGTAATAGCCCGGAAGGTATTTTCTGTCCTGAATGTGGCCGTGTTCATTAGTTAAAAAAGAGAGGTAAGTCAGCCCGGCCTGGTACCAGTCGTCCAGTCCAACATTTGGCGGCCACCATTCCCGCGTGAATGCACCAAAATGGATGCCGTCTTTTGACGTGGCTGAACTGAAACCAAGCCCCGTATTTGTTGCATATACAACAAACTCTTCATTGCCTGCATCATAATAGGCGGCCACATGCATATGCCACCGGAGGCCGCCGAAATGGATGGTATTTTGCAGCTCCCAGTTTAGCCCGTCATCTGATGTTAGCACGGATATATCATCATATCTTGGGCCGAGTGAATAGAGGTAGTAGGTTCCGTCCACATAGATCACCACGGGATCTTTTGTAACCATCTGATCAAGCGGAATCACTTCCTCGTGATTTTCCCAATTGATTCCATCTTCACTGGTGGCATGCACGGTGAGCCAGTCACCATCACCTTCTACGGTGTACCACGCTCGGTATTGGCCATCAATTTTCAGGACTGAAATTTTTTCGTTGCTCGCATATCTTTCATGGACTTGAAACACGGGATTGTTCTCATATTTATCCCAGTTCAAACCATCGGTGCTGGTGGCAAATCCGTAACCGATTCCGCGCCGGACATTATCACGCATGCGGTACCAGATTTTATAGGTGCCGTCTTCGGTTTTCATCACTGACTGCGCACCCACCCAGTTTCCTTCTTCCTGGGTAATTTCCGGGGTTCGGGGCAGTACAACGAAATGGGGAGATCGTGTCCACTCTCCCGATCTCACATAATAAGGCCCTGATTCAATGCTTAGATCATCGAACGTGAGAATGGTTTCACTCTCTTCCCCGGTTTGCACATAAAAACCGATTGCATGGGGTTCGATCACTGTTTTATCCCGGGCTGTGGCAACCAAATCACCACTTTCAATATGCATAATCGAGGCTTTTAAATTTCGATCCAAATCCCACTCCAGCTTCAGCCGGTATATTTCTTCCGGCACAATCTCTTCCTCGAAATTAAATCCAATTCTAAAATCAGCCGCATCACTTTGCAGCAATCCGCCGCCAGAGTGAATCTGAATGCCCGATACATGGTCGTAATCCTCCATCAGATAAAAACCGGCTCGCCAGTCGGTGGTATCCGCCTCAGTCCTGAAGTCAACGGTGGCTGTCATCGGGCGTGCCAGGTAAAATGCATTGCTGACCATCACCCATTCGTGATTCTCTTCACCGCCATGCCATTCAAGGGAGTAATTTCCATTGATGGGATTCCGGTCACTCACTCTAAACCGCGGGCGGATAAATTCCGATGAGTCTCCAACATATCTTGGCCGGAAATTGCGCCAGTCGCCGGTTTCAAAGCCATCCCGGTTTTCGGGTGTGATGTCGGCATTCTGGGAATAGCTTATTTGAGGAATTGAGAAAAAAGATACAATAAAAAAAGCAAGAAGCGAGAATAGCGTGATATTGGCAGAAATAGATCGAGCAGTCATAAAATCTATTTTGGTTGAGTTCCCGGTACTGTTAGTCAGAACTCAATCTCTCAAATCCGCGGATTGAATCAAAATGAAAGCGATATATTTTGCGTGAGTTTGAAATAAAGTCGTTGAAATAAGTATCCAAAAGGGCACACAACGAGATAATGAATGTTCGATTCCGTCATGCCGGACTTGATGCGGCATCTCCTGCTTAAATCAAAGATAGGAGATCACGTATCAGGCCTGCCTGCGCTGCCGCCTGCCTGCCAAAGTCTTGTACGGCGGACAGGCTTCGGAAGGCAGGTACGGGATGACGCCCTTTTTGGACAGCCTCAGGCTCATTTTTTATTTCTTATGTCGAACTGACGTTAATTAATCGATTGAAAAGAGGCCTTGGAGGCTCTTTCTCAGTGCATAATCACCCTTTCATGAGGCGTTCGGCCAAAGCCTGGCGAATGGTACGGTGCATCCTGAACGGGCCGCGAACCATAATTACGTTTCCTTTTGCTTTTCTCCCGATTCGTTCTGCAAGCGATCCGAATAGAATTCTTTCCATGGCGCTTGTTGTGGACATTCCAACACAAACTGTATCGTATTTATTGACTGCTTCTATGATGGCGGGTTTCAGATTATCGGTCACGAATACCTTGACATCATAAGAGCCCGGCTCAAGCCCGGCTTCGCGTGCTACTTTTTTTACTGCTTGCCTGCCGGCTTTTTCCGGGTCTGTTTCACTGTCAGACGAAGGGCGCTGAACATTTAACAAAGTTGGTTTTTTATTTTCCAGCCTTGCAAATTCGAATGCCCGGCGGGCAGCTACAGGTGAGTGAGGACCCGGCCCAGCCAGTGCAACTATACTGCCGATGGAAGCTTGTTTTATGTGGGCAAGAGTCACTTCGCAAGGTGCCATCTTTAAAATCGGGTCGAGTGTAGAGCCAAGTATATGTTCGCGCCTGCTGCGTTTTCCGCGCCAACCCAGAAGCACATGATCTGCATTTTCTTCCTTCAAAACAGAGAGCAGGATTTTTGCAACATTCCGCCCAAGAATTGCCCGGGTACGAATATTTACATCGAGATCCATTGCGGATTCTTTGGCATTCAGGAGCAGTTTGCGCTGGCGTTCAATGCGTTCTTCCTCAAATAAGATTTTCTGTTCCAGGGAAGTTTGCATCGGTATTTCCATCACGTTCACCGCTACAATTTCAGGATCTTCTTTTGCGTGTAAACTTCCGCTTGCCGCAGCCAGCCGCAATAACTCCGGCTGAGTATCAGGGTTTGCCAAAGGAACAATAATACGGTAAGCTTTTGTTGTTTCAACCGGTTCGATTGCGGTGTGGGCTATTGCCTCACCCACAAGGCTTACCTTATCCACATGCCTGGTTACGTAAAACAGGTACCAAAGCACACCGAATATCACAAAAAGCAAACTGAGGACAATCTCCATTGTAGCCATGAAAGCTATCAGGCCAAATGATAGCACTGCCCCCAAAATGGGTACAACAGGATAGAAGGGAACTCTAAATGCCGGTTTGTACTCTGTGGTCTGAGATTGCCTGTACACGATTAAACCGATGTTAAGCAGCCCGTAGACTATCAGGTGCAGCACGCTGCCCGCCTTTGCGAGTACTTCAATGTCTCCAACCAATACAAACAAAACAATAAGTGCACCGGTCAGGCCAATGGAACGGTAGGGAGTGAAAAACTTTCTGTGAATCTGGTTTAACCAGTCTGTGATGATGTGATCGCGCCCCATTGCAAAACAAATTCTGGAAGAAGCAAGAATGGATGCATTTGCCGATGATGCCGTTGCCAGGAGCCCTCCGAGAGTTAGCAAAATGAGGCCCGGCCAGCCAAGCATGGTTTCTGCCACAAGTGCCACAGCCCGCTCACCATATCCAACAACCGTCTCATAGGGTTCCACACCCATAATCACAAACATCACAAGAGCATACAAAACAATCACAAACAGAAGGCTGCCAATAACAGCAATCGGCAGATTCCGGTTGGGATTTTTCAGCTCCTCAGCTACTGTATTGATTTCAGCAAAGCCGAGGTAGGTTACAAAAATCAGGCCTGCCGCTGGCAGGACAGCAAACCATCCCCCGGTTTCTTCGGGAGCCAGCGGCTGAAGATTATCCAGGTTTACATGGAACAGGCCCACAAAGCTGAAAATGGCCAGTATTCCCACCAGTATAACCACAATGATGATTTGAAGCCTGCCAGTCTCCTTGGTTCCGTAATAGTTAACCCCTATAAAAATGATTGCGGCAATCAATGCGCCAACCTGAGAGGCTGAAAGAAAAAAAAGATCAGGCACAGGAAATAAGATCGTCAGATAGCTCCCAAACCCGATCATATAAAAGGCGGTGGCAAAAATGAGTCCGAGCCAGTTGCCCCAGCCTGCTACTGACCCAAAAAGCGGCCCCAGCGAATCGTTTATATAATAATAAGCACCGCCTGATTTTGGCATCGCCGTGCCGGAGTTCGCTGATTGACAGTGCTGTAAACAGGGCGATAAACCCCGCTACTACAAACGCGATGCCTGCAGCAGGGCCGGTGCTGGCGGCTGCCACAGCTGGAAGCACAAATATTCCAGCGCCGATCATGGTTCCCACACCAATAGTCAGTGCGGCAGTCAGGTTCAGATCCTTGGCTAACTCTCTCTGCCGGTTACTCATAGAAGCTTTTTATTCTGTTTGAGGTGGACATCCAATTAATTGAATTAATTTAACATAACCGGCAGTCACCTGTAATATATTAAGATATGACTCTATTAAATCAATCCTCTTTGTATGTTTCAATATTTGAAATCAGTACAATAACTGTTTATCGCAGGATAGCCGTCACATTTGGAAAAACTACATTCTCTTTATAACAAATTCAAGAAGATTAGGTTGATGAGTAAATTCGAAATTTCCAATTAACGCTTTATAAATCAATTAAAATCATAGAGATTTCTATTCAGAAAGTAGAAAATCATTTTAAAAAAATGGGGTATATCTTTGTGGCATAGCCATTCCTTTGGAGCATCAAAAAAGCATAAGTGGCACCCGTAAATACAAAGTGCTATTGAAGCGGAAGATTCTAATGATACTTCAACTATTTTTTTTATATCGAAATGATGTTAAACATAATAAATTCAATATTATATGTTTAACAATATTATTTACAGTTATAAAAAGTTATAGTATGATATTGAATTCTGTTAGTCATTACAATTTGTTCAGATGTTATGATATTTAGTTTAATGTTAAACTATTATTCCTTATCTTTAGTCTGGTTAAAAGAAAATTTGTGCCACTTCGAATCACAACCCAGAATCAATCATACATTTTTATGCCATCACCAATAAAGGGCATCCACCACATCACCGCGGTTTCCGGCCCGCCGAAGGAGAACTACGATTTTTACACAAAGGTGCTCGGCCTGAGGTTCACCAAGAAGACTGTAAATTTTGATGACCCGTTTACCTACCATTTATATTATGGAAATTATGAGGCCACCCCGGGCAGCTCCATCACGTTTTTCCCGTGGCAGGGGGTGGTGCAGGGCAGCCCCAACACCGGCGAAACTACTGTGACGGCTTATGCTGTGCCCAAGGGAAGCATTGAATTCTGGAAAGGGCATTTGAAAAAACATGAAGTGGAAATTCTTTCAGAAGAATCGGTATTTGATGACACCCGACTGCTTTTTAAAGATGTGGAAGGAATGAAAAATGAGCTGGTTGAGAGTGATGGTATCGATAAAGTGAAACCAAACCCTGCCGATAGGATTGATGAATCGGCTGCCATTCGCGGTTTTTACGGAGCCACCCTCTCATTGAATGACACCGGTCGCACAGCCGAACTGCTGTCGGAATTTGGCTGGAAAAAGTCTGCCGAAACAGAAGACACACTGCGGTATACTATCGACACAGATAATAACCTCGGCACAACTGTTGACCTGGAACAAGAACCCGGGCTCAGCGGCAGGTTCGGGAGAGGCTCGATCCACCATATCGCTTTTCGGGTACCGGATGATGAAACACAACTGGATTGGCGGGAAAAACTGCAGGAAATGGGCTTTCAGCCAACACCCGTTCAAAACCGGATGTATTTCCGGTCTATCTACTTCCGTGAGCCGGGCGGTGTGCTTTTTGAAATTGCTACAGACATCCCCGGTTTCACACACGACGAACCACTGGAAAGCCTGGGCAGTGAACTAAAACTGCCGCCCTGGCATGAGAAACACCGGGATGAAATTGAACGAAAACTGCCGGATTTGTGATTTTTATGCTGATGGGATTTTAGCTGGTCGCAAGCGCCTGTACTGAGCGGAGTCGAAGTATCCTGCTTGTGCCGTTGTTCAACTGTCGTATCAACAATAGAATGCCGGGAATATGAGACTTCCGAAGTCTGCAACAACACTAACAAAAGTTTTGAAAGATCTAATTAGACAAAGTTTTATTTAAACCTGAAAAGACTTCGGAAGTCTTTCCCAACCTGCTAACTTACATATTGAAATAATAGTACAAACTTTGATCCCGAACGCTGCGAGGACCTTCGGACGCTCGCAGGTTCTTAAAAATAGAATCATCCTAAACATTCAAAAACAGACCATGTTCAGAGCCAATTTAGAAAACCCGTTTCAGGGGCCGCATCAAAATAGTAAAACGGTAACAGCCGGGGCAGATCCAGCAGGCGCTAAGGCCGCCATGATCCTGGTTCACGGGCGGGGCGCCTCGGCCGAAAGTATTTTAACGCTCGCCAACGAGTTTGAAAATACCGAAGGCATGCACTTTGCCGCACCCCAGGCAACCAAGTTCGCGTGGTATCCCTACTCATTTTTATCACCAACAGAGCAAAACGAGCCGGGGCTCTCTTCCGGCCTTCAGGCTATTTTTGATATCATCACAGACCTTGAAAAGCAGGGCATCCCAAAAGAGAAAATCATTCTGCTTGGATTTTCGCAGGGTGGCTGCCTTGTATCAGAATTTATGGCGAGGCATCCTGCACGGTATGGCGGCCTTGCAGCGCTGAGCGGTGGACTGATCGGAGATACTGTTTCAGCAGAAAACTATTCAGGATCGCTGGAGAACACCCCCTGTTTTCTCGGCTGCTCTGATGTGGACCCGCACATTCCCGTTGAACGGGTTCATCAAACCGAGGAAGTTCTGGAGAAACTTGGCGCCGATATCACCAAAAAAATCTATTCCGGAATGGGGCACACCGTAAATGCAGATGAGATAATGGAAGTCAATAAATTGATCGATACAGTGATATCAAGCAATTGATTTATTATTTTGGATAATCGAAAATTCAAACCTTTACATTTTTAGATGCAAACAGTAGAAGAAACAATTTGGGAAGTTGTTTATGCAATTTTGCCGATTACCATCCTGGTGCTGATTCTTCAGTACACACTAATCTGGCTTCCTTTCGAATCCGTCTTGCAGTTTCTTGTTGGTGTTCTATTTGTTTCTGTTGGATTTGCACTCTTTTTAATCGGGGTGCATATCGGGCTTCTGCCTGTGGGCGAAATGATCGGGTCGGCGCTCCCAAACACCGGTAAAGTATGGATGATTCTGCTTTTCAGCTTCGTTCTGGGTTTTGCAGTAACCGTTGCCGAGCCGGATGTACACGTTCTTGCCGGTTATGTAGACCAGGTTTCTGACGGTGCCATCGGCAAATGGACGCTCATTATCCCTGTGGCTATTGGCCTTGGAATTTTTGTTGCCCTCTCAATGGCGCGTGTTATTCTGAAAGTCTCCATCAAATGGATTTTGATTGCCGGCTACATTGTTGTATTTGCCCTGGCATTGTCACCCTGGATTCCGGATGAGTTTGTTCCCATTTCTTTCGACGCCGGCGGGGTTACAACCGGCCCTATGGCCGTGCCATTCATTTTGGCTTTTGGCGTGGGTGTGGCTTCTGTTCTTCGCAGTGATGACAAATCAGCCGATGGGTTTGGACTGGTTGCACTGGCATCTATAGGCCCCTTAATTGCAGTATTACTTTTAGGAATTTTTCTCGGATAAAGCATGGATGTAAAGATTTTTTACGGTTTCGGAGATGTTCTTTTTGAAGTATCAATGGCGCTGATTCCCTTGATGCTGTTTTTCTTTTTCTTCCAGGTTTTTATGCTAAAACTTCCCTGGAAAAAGGTAAAAGACATTATGGTTGGCATGGTATTGACATTCGTCGGACTTGCATTTTTCCTTCAAGGAGTGCATGTTGGGTTTTTGCCGGTAGGAAGAGAAATCGGTGATATTGTCGGCGATTGGGATTACCAGTGGATTTTAATACCGGTTGGCTTTTTGCTTGGGTTTGTGGCTACATTTGCCGAACCGGCTGTACGGGTATTAAATGCCGAGGTTGACAAGGTTACAAGCGGCTACATCCCATCCAGACTGATGCTTTATACGTTATCCATTGGAGTTGCAATTTCCATTGCACTGGCAATGGCAAGAATTATTTACGGCATCCCGTTGTGGTATTTTATCGGGCCGGGATATTTCCTGGCACTCTCCATGGCCATTTTTTCAACGGAAACGTTTACATCCATCGCTTTTGATGCAGGAGGCGTGGCAACCGGACCTATGACGGTGACTTTTATTCTTGCTATAGCACTTGGTTTTGCTGAGACGTTAGAAGGAAGAGATCCGCTGCTTGACGGCTTCGGGATGATTGCACTTGTAGCCCTGGCCCCGATTTTGACCGTTTTGACACTCGGTTTACTTTTTAAATACAAAGAATCCAGATCAGATGATTAAAAAAGTTGGAGACGAGTTTAAACTCATTTTTATCATAGTAAAGAAAAAACTCTCACGGACGGTCATTAAAGCCGTGAAAAAAGGAGGTGCTGAAGGTGGCACGGTCATGCAGGGCCGCGGCACCAGCAAAAAAGACACCGGTTCCATTTTTGGAGTGAAAGTTGAATCGGAAAAAGCAGTTGTACTTTGTCTTGTTCCGAATTCCAAAGTTGAATCGGTCATATCAAAAGTGAGAGAATCAGCCAATCTTGACGAACCGGGAACGGGCATCGCGTTTGTTGTGAACAGCAAAAGCATTTGCGGAATTGCCCACCTTTTAAACAACGATTTTAATCTATAATACCATGAGTAAATACCAGGATATCGACTTCGAACTGATTGTAACCATCGTTAATAAAGGCCACTGCGGAACCGTGCTCGATGCATCCCTTGAAGCCGGGGCCGAAGGTGGCACCATTATTACAGGCCGTGGATCGGGAATTCACGAAAAAGCAAAACTTTTCTCTTTTGCCATTGAACCGGAAAAAGATATTATCCTTACACTTGTGCCCCACGATCGTACCGAAAAAGTGCTCGAAGCTATTGTAAAAGCAACCAAACTGAATGAGCCCGGATACGGAATTGCTTTTGTTATTGATGTGGAAAAAGCCACAGGCATCAATCACCTGATTGAGTAAACGGAATGGAGAAACCTATCCTGATTTACGCCTACGACCCGCTCTGTGGCTGGTGTTTCGGATTTCATCCGGTGATTGATAAACTGGCCACCAGGTTCAAAGAAAACCTGCACATCCACGTAGTGCCCGGCGGACTTGCCATTGATGAAAATGCACAGGCCATCGGAGAAGGATACAGCTACATCCGCGGAGCCATCCCGCAGGTGGAAAAAACAACCGGTGTGGAATTTGGTGAAAATTTCAAACTGCTTGCGGAAGAAGGAAGCTATCTCTACGATTCGGAGCCGTCCTGCATTGCTCAAACCACTATCAACGAACTGCTGCCGGAAAAATCTCTCGATTTTGCCGGAAGGTTGCAGCATGCACTGTTTACAGACGGAGAAAATCTAAACGACATTGACACATTTACCGGTTTGATTGAAGATTACACGATCACCCCCGATCAGTTCAAAAAAACCTATCAGGATGAGAAAACGGCCCAAAAAACCCACGAACATTTTGACTGGTGCAAAAAAACGGGCGCCAGTGCATTCCCCGCCCTAATGCTGCAAATTGGCGATGAAACCGGGTTAATCTCACGCGGATACCGCCCGTACGATACCATCGAATCCCACCTGCACCACATCATCCGAAATATTGAGAAAATATCATCATGAAAATTTTTATCCTCGCATTTCTTTTTCTGTTTTTATCTGTTGATCTGACAGCCCAAAACAACAACTTCATCCTGCATGAAGGCGAACTGGATGGAGCTCCCTACAAGGTTTTAACCCCTGTTGACTGGCAGGGCGGCTACGTGTTTTTCCACGTACACGGCTGGCGCCCTGATGACGCCCCTCACAAAGCCGACATCAACCCTGATGACCCGTTCTATCAGAAAATTCTTGAGGAAGGCTGGGCCATTGGCAGAACAGCTTTTTTGGAAAACGGCGTTGATCATGATGCACACACCGCGGCATTGTACGATTTGAAAAAATTTATTCACGAAGAAATCGGCACGGTTGAACGGCTGATCCTGGAAGGAGAATCCACAGCCGGAACGCTCGTATTGCGCATTGCCGAGCAAAATCCGGATCTCGCTGACGGGGTGATTGCCAAAGGCGCCTTCGTAAACCTGGAAGATGAAACCCATGACTCCTACCTTGAGGCCGGCCCATCCATTCCTGCCATTCTGATGAGCAATCTCACCGAGCTGGACGGCCCGGTTGCCTACACAGCCAGGGCAGAAAATTCGGATGTGGTTCCGGCTCTTCGTCCGCTGCTGAGGCCGGGCCATGTAAACGTAAACTGGAAAGAGCGATATGGCGCACTGAAAGCGATGCAGGCCTGGCTGGATGAAGGAACCATCAGCCCCGTGAGTGAGGGAACCCGGTATCTGCCCGAACGCGAAACCGGGACGATCATTGAAGATTATTCAATAAAAAACCGGGTTATTGACATCAACCCATTTTATGGAAATGCATTTCTTGGTTTTCATCCTGATGAGTTTGAAGAGTTCGGCATTGAGCAGGGAGATTATTTTCTGGCCAAAATCCACGGACAATTCCGAAAAGTTTTCTATGGGCAATCCTATGGAGATGTTCCCCTGGGAGAGTGGGTTGCCTTCCCCACGGCGAGTGATACCATCATGCTGGTCAGAAATCATAAGCATGCTGTTAATACTGCGGGAATCGAAATAGATGACTCCGTGTCAATTTTTAAATTAAAAAGTGATCAGTGATGGCATATATCAAAACAACTGATCCGGAAAATGCAGACGGGGAATAGAAAAACTTTTTTAATTGCGGGAATTCCAATTTTTTCAAGTCACCTTTAGTGGACACAAACGAGACGTTTGCGCCATTTTTTAGCTCAGTACAGGCTGTCTGCTTCATTTGTGTTCCCCCTCGTCTGACGATTGCAGTTTTCGTCTGACGAGTTTATGGACCACACATCGGCTGTTCGGACCAAACCTCCGGCTCCCTTCCTATCCCGACTGAAATGCGTCGGGACAAGAAGGGAGTGACTTTTTTTAAAGGGATTTCCAATGAAAAAAAATTATGGAATTCACAGATTAAAACTGCAAAGTCCCACCAACTACTGAGGGCACAAACGAGATACTTCGGCTCCGCTCAGTACAGGCTGTTTGCGCCATTTTTTTTAGGATTGCGCTATTTGATTTCGAAATTTGAAGGACTTTATTCAGAAACCTGTTCAAGCAGTACCTCAACCGCACGTTCAAGCTGCTGATCCACACCCCGGTCGATATAGCCCGGCTCATTTTTCACTTTGATGATTGGTTCGGTTTGATTGTTTTCCATCCATTCATCCGACATATTTCTCGCACTGATCGGCACTACGCCCCAGCGTGTTCCGTCGGGCAGAAGTTCCCATCCGCCATAACTGCACGTACCCGGCACCGGCATCCCGACGGTTTTTCCAATTTCGAGTTCGGTGTAGGCGCTGGCGTAGCAGTGTCCGTCAGAATATTGTGCTTCTCCAATCAGGCTCAGTGTCGGCCGGGTCCATCGTGAGGTCGGTTCGCCGCCTACATCCCTGTCTGCCGTGGCGTAGGTGTTAAATTCCACGCCGGTAAAAAACATCGCCAGGTCGGCAACCAAATCTCCGCCGCCGTTAAAACGGGTATCCACAATTATTCCCTCCCGGTCGTGATATTTCCCAAGCATATCCTGAATCACATTTCGGAACGGCCCGTCTCCCATTCCCGGGATGTGGACGTAACCCAGCCTGCCGTCACTCAGCTCATCCACTTCACGCTCGTTGATTCGCACAAACCGCCGATAGAGCAGGCTTCGCTCCTGAGCGAGTGTGATTGGCTTCATCCTGATCTGCTGACGGTTGTTTCCATCGGCATCCGTCAGCTCCAGCAATACAAACTTGTCGGCTTTCCGGTTCAGGTAACTTGCAACATCGCGATCGGGAGTTACGGTTTCGCCATCGATACTGAGAATGATCATCCCCGGCTCAATATCAAAAGCCGCTTTATCCAGCGGGCCGCCTTCAATGACTTCAACTATCCGGATGCCGTCTCCGGTGTGTTCGTAATCTTTGAAAATTCCGAGAGAAGCTGTTTGATCGGGATTATCAATGCTGCGACTGTAACGTGCACCTGCATGAGACACATTCAGCTCGCCCAGCATCTCGGAAAGCATCTCGGCAAACTCGTAGGAGTTCCCGATGTGCGGAAGATATTTTTTGTACTCTTCATAGAGCATATCCCACTCATTGCCGTGAAAGGTTGGCTCGTAAAAAACATTTTTAGTTCGGATGTAGACATGCTCAAACAGATGTTCGCGTTCTTTTTCCTCATCATATTTCATTTCACCGGCAATTCTGACCGGTGTGGCACTACCTCCTGAAGGATTCAGTTTTTGAATTGTACCCCGGCTAAGCAGGTAGAGATTTTCTATCTCCTTATCCCATGAAAGGCTCCCGGGCCCGGTATTCAGCGTGATAGCCATACTGGTTTCGCGAGTTCGCAGATTGGTCTGCCAGAGATTGTAATTTTCTTCAAATCGCGCCAGGTAGTAGAGCGTCTCACCATCTTTCGAAAGAACCGCATCACTCAGCGTGCTGGAGTGAATGGTCAGCCGGGCTTTCCGGTCTTTCATACCGTCGCGGTCAAATTCAATCAGCTCATTCTCATCATTATTGTCATTATCATCGCCATTTTCATCATATTCCTGGGCCTCTTCAATGGCCTGCATCAGCTTATAATCTTCTTCGCTCAGATTAAATTTGTCCCACTCCTCCTGCGAGAAAAACATAGCATAAACGTCCCGTTCAGATCGTCCGCTTGTTGCGTAGCTGCGCAGCCCGTCGCGGGTTGTAAGCCAGATCATTTTTTTGCCGTCATTTACCCATTTCGGATTCATATCCTGGTAGCCGCTTCGGGTCAGGTTGACTCGCTCGCTTCCGTCGGCAGCCAGCAGAAGCACCTCGCTGTTATGCAGGAATTTTCTCCATCCCACAAGAAGCCATTGGCTGTCCGGGCTCCAGGTAAAATACTGGTCTCCGTCCTGCATGTGGAACAGGTCTTCCGGAGTTAAAAGGTCAATGGTTTCGCCCGATTCCATGTCCTTCACCCGAAGTGTTCGCCTGGCCGCAATATAAGCCAGCTTTTTGCCATCCGGCGAGAACGAAGGCATATAATTATCCACATCATCGCTCACCAAAACTTCTTCCTGCAGCAGGGTTGATCCGTAGAAAAACGGTTCATCGTCGCGGACTTTAGTGGTTTTGAAGATGCTCCACTTTCCATCCCGTTCGCTTGCATACACCACGCCGTCTCCATCAGGTGTGAATGTAACAAACCGTTCGGTTTCCGGTGTGTTGGTGATCCGTTTGGTGAGGGAGCCGTCAACCGATGTCACAAATACCTCGCCCCGTGCGATGAATGCGATCTCTTTTCCGTCCGGAGAAATATCCATCTCCTGCACACCGCCGTTTATGGTGATGTAGCTGTCAGGATTGGTTCCGCGCTGTGTGCGGATGATGACATCCACTTTTTGCGGTTCTTCACCATCGCGCATGGTATAAAGTTCACCATCAAAACCGAAAGAGAGAGTTCCATTGCCATAGCTCAAAAATCGCACCGGGTGAAGGGAAAAATCGGTCAGTTGTTCGTTATGATCCGGATTTTCTATCGACATCTTGTGTACGTTGAAACTGCCGCTCTCCTCACTCAGGTAGTACAGATAATTCTCATCGGAACTGAATACGGGCTGACGGTTTTCAACTTCAAAAGTACTCAGCATGGTGTGTTCATCGGCTTCAGCATCATAAAGCCAGATATCCCGGGTAATGGATGAGGTGTGATGCTTTCGCCATTCGTTTTCGCCTCCTTTTTTATCGTGATAGACCATTCTGTTTCCGTCACTGCTCACCTGTGCATACTCTGCCGGAATCGTAAAGATCTGGCTCACCCTCCCGCCATTTGCAGGCACTTTGTAAAGTTCCGGCTGAGACATTGCAGGAAACTGACGGTGTTCAGCCAGGTCCTGCCGAACGGCTCCGAAAATCACATATTCATCATCATGCGTAAAACTGTAGGGGTGTTCATCGTTTGAATGCCAGGTGAGACGTTCAGCCTGCCCGCCTTCTGCATCCATCACAAACACATTGAAATTTCCGTATCTGTCGGAAGCAAAGGCAATTCGATCACCATCATTACTCCAGACCGGCATAAAATCGTGTGCTTCATGAAAGGTCAGTTGTTGCGCCACTCCTCCTTCAGCCGGAACCCGGTACAGATTTCCTTTGTAGGTAAACGCTATCTGTGACCCATCGGGCGAAATGGTTTGATAGCGGATCCATTGGGGGTTATCCTGGGCGTTAGAAAGTGTCCAGGTAAATGTGAAAAGAAGTATAGTAAACAGGGATTTCATAGCAGGTTCAGGCTGGTCAAATTTTAATTATTGTTTAATGCAAAAAAGAGTTCTGAATTACCGATTAAAATATGGTAAATATGCGATCTTTCAGAGCATCAAATCCTCGTCTGACGATTGCAGTTTTCGTCTGACGAGTAGTTAAGGCAACCACCCTCGCCTGACGATTGCAATTTTCGTCTGACGAGTTTAAGGACCCACACACAGACTGATATCGTATCCTCCCTATGGCGAACTGCACGCCACAAGTTGAGTGCTTTTCGAAATCCCGACCCTTCGGGAGAGGGATTGACTTTTTTAAAAGGGGTTTCCAATGAAAAAAATCTATCCTTCTCTTGGCACGCATTATTTGTCGGTATAGGGAGTGATTTTAGAAGGATAAATGAGATCTAAGATCAATAAAAAATGATGGGCTTTTCAGGTTAAACTGCAGGATGCTGGGAAACGCTGAGGTAAATATCTCACAAAATATACTTGGAAAATCTCTGCGCTGTACTGAGTTCTTAGAGAACTAATATTCAGAGAGAGCCAGGGATTGTAAACGTGACGATGGATTGTATTGAGTTTTGCTCTCACTTCATTTTGCGTACCGATTCTTGCTTCAAGAACCTCGCAAGTTGTTTTTAGGACTTTGTTGCGTATTTTCTGAATCCAGTGTATTCGTGTCTGAATCCGGAATTTGAATCCGGCCGGATGATTTGGGTTCTTTTTCTAAACCTCCAATCAGCACCTGAAGGTCATCAGCCACCCGATCCACTTCACTTTTAAACTTATTAAACTTTGATGAACTGGATTTGTCAAAAAGGCCAGACAACTTTTTTGCACCTGGCACCAGCGTAAGATGCAACGCTGAGAATATCAAAATGGCAATAATCAGGTTTATGAGAAAATCGTATTGCAGCGAAAAGAGTGCGGCAAAACCGGCCAGGTACGGTACATAAGAGAGATATTCAATCGAATCATCATCAAAATAGTTTTCATTCAGTTCATATCCCCAAGCAGCTTTTTTGCTAACCCTGATGCGAACCTTATCTTTTCTCGGCTGAATCAATGCTCGTGTTACTATGCCTTGATAATCATCAGTAAATTTCCACTCAAGACTTTTACCGGTGCGTTTAACAGTGCTTTTTAAAACTTCATCTTCATCACCATCCTCAAGAATTGACTCTATCCAGTTTTGTTTTTTATGAGAAGCACTGTACCGGTGGTTCAGGTCTGAAACTATGAGATCGGCGAGTTCATCGGTCAATTTACCATCCACCCAGCGTTCAGCAAAGATTTCATCTTTGGAATGATTTACCTCAGGAGCAGAATTAGGTTGTTCAAGCTGTAGGGCGGCTTTTCTGATATTCTCAGGGTCGAGCCCGGCATCTGCTGCAATCTTCGAAATCTCTTCAAGATGTAGTCCGGGAAGACTTTCTGCATCATGATGCTTACGAATTTGGCTTGATTACATTTCTGCAGCTTGTCGGATAATCTCAGCCACTTCCTTTTCACTGTACGTTTTATCATCCATTTTATCTTAGTAATCTGATTTTTTTAATCTAAAAGCTGCCTGATACAGTAGAATTTCTCTGCCGGGATTCCTGTCCGAAGATTATGTTATCAGAATTTTTTAAAAATTTAAGAGCATTCTTGCGTCTGACATTCACATAAAAAAATCCTTCCGCCAGTTTGCCAAAGGCTTATTTCTAACAAATTGGAATAATTATCTATTGAACTAATGCCTTCAACTTTTCGAAAATAATATAATCAACAAAACTTCGAAACGAATAAATGAGTTTAAATGTGATCTATACATTGCATAATAAAAAAGGATGCTTTTTGGCAAACTCGCACCTTTGGATCTTGCACCCTAAACCCTGTGCCTTGTCCCGGGCTCTGGCAGGAACTCCGTCAGGTTTGCCGGGGTACTCTGCCAGGTCCTGCCCCCTAAACCCAGAAAACTACTTTTTCTTCTTGCGTTTCTTTTTGGACTTGTTATTGTTGGTAACAGCTTCCTGTTCGGGTTTATTTTTCCCCATCTGCTTGTTGATCAGAGATTGCTGCGCAATTGAGAGAATGTTGTAAACCAGGTAGTAGAGACTCAAACCGGAGGCAAAATTGTTAAACACAAACAACAGAACAAACGGGATGATATACATGAACACTTTCATGTTCGGCCCGCCGCTTGGTGCGGCTCCGGCACTCATTCCACCTGAAATCTTGGATTGCAGGAACATTGCGGCCGACATAAATAACACAAATCCGGCCAGTTGATCACCCAGCAATGGAATGTGAAACGGCAGGTCCAAAATGTAATCGGGCGCAGAAAGGTCATCAGCCCAGAGGAATGATTGCTGCCGGATAATCATCGAATTCTGGAAGAAGAAAAAGAGTGTAATCAAAATTGGGAACTGCAGGAGCATTGGCAGACAGCCACCAAGCGGATTTACTTTCGCCTTCCGGTACAGTGCAATAGTTTCTTTCTGCTGCTTTTGCGGATCGTCTTTGTATTTCTCCTGGATTTCCTTCATCTGCGGCTGCAACTCCTTCATGGCAGCCATGCTCTTGAAACTCTTTTGAGTAAGAGGGAACAGAACCACTTTAATGATGACTCCAAAAAGTATGATCAGCACTCCGTAATTATTAATAAACATACTTCCGAAGGCAAAAAACGGAATCACGATATAGCGCACCAGCGGATCGGCAAACCAGCGGATCAGAGCATACCCTATCTCGATCACATCATAAGCGTTGTCATCAAACTCTCTCAGGTCGTAATATTGCAGCGGGCCGGCATAAAGCTCATAGGTTAAAACGGGATTCTGTGCAAAATTGGACTGAATGTAAGCCTCGTAGCGGTGAATGGTATTTTGCTCATCAGGTGCACCGGTAATTTCTCCGCGCAGAGTAGCGGCATTTGAGTGGGTAACCGGTTTTATAAACTGTCCGAAAAAACGGGTTTTTGTCATCACCCAGTCAATGGTTCCGTTGAAGTGCTGTTCGCCTTCACCCTCTTCGGAAAGCTGGAACTTTTCGGTCCCGCCGCCCAGATATACAAAAGCTTCAGTATGCTGGGCATCCTGGTAGAAATCACGTTCGGTCAGATTAAGTGCTGCCGTCCATCCAAAATCGACATGTGTGCCGCTGATATGCTGCTCCATATTAATGAACTGAACATCCAAGTCGAACGCATACTGATTTGCATGAAATGTGTAAGTAAAAATTATTTGCGCGTCGTTCTGTAGATTCAGCCTGTAAGCAATCGAGATGCTTTCGTCATTTTCAAGCTCGAAGATGCCGGGTTCATTCAGCGGCTCAAAAACCAGCTCATTGGTTTCGATGTTGTAATTCTGTGCAGACAGAAAACCGAGCGAATAGGCCGAGCGCAGTGTGTCGCGTATCATTTGAACCGGCTGCTGGTCCCAGGTATTATAATCGAACAGGGTGTATTTAACCGGGCCGCCGCCGAGGTTCGACATCTCAATTTCGTAGCGCGATGTTCGGATAACAGTGCTTACTGTATCCGGATACATCGCTTCGCCAAATACCCCCAGAGCGCGTGTGGGGCGTTCTTCATCCGTTTCGGGATCTGTAACCGGGTCAACAATATCATCCCGGTCACGAATGGGGGGATCTTCATCCAGCAATTCCAGTGCACGTTGTTCTTCGGCTTCTGCTGCTGCAATACTGTCTTGAATGGCACGTTCTGCCTGCCTTCTCTCCAGTTCTTCCTGGCTGGGCATTGTAAACCACGCCCAGGCAATTGTAATTACAAAAATCAGAAGAAGTCCTGTTACGGTATTTCTGTCCAAAATTTAGTTCTGTTTAGATTCTGTGTTCATCTTCATCCCGGAACTGCCTCCCGGTTCTTTGCAGGATTGCTTATTAAGCAACGTAATTAACTGCTCTCTTAATGTTTTAAGAAGAGGAATCATCTCTTCTTTGATTTGATGATAGTCTGTTTCTCTCTGTGCGATAAAAACACCGTGCAGACCAAAATTTTCTTTTGAAAAAAGATCGTTCAAATATTGCTGGTTAGTACGGTAAACTTCCCGTAATAAACGCTTCACCCTGTTCCGTTTAACTGCACTTTTTATTTTCTTTTTGGGTGCAATAAATCCGATTAAACATCCTTCGGAGGGATCCTGATAATAACGAAAACGGAGTTGAAGTGTATCAGATTTCAGCACGGTTGACTTTTCAAATAGGCGTTCGAAATTGCGCCTTCCACGAAGAATTTTCGAGCGTGGTAAAGATTGATCAGGTTTATGAAAATCAGACCTATTTCGGCCCTTTTTCATCACTTACACTCAGTTTATGGCGCCCCTTAGACCTGCGGTTTTTCAGTACCTTGCTGCCGCCTTTCGACCTGGAGCGTTTACGGAAGCCGTGCTTGTTTGCTCTCTTACGTTTACTGGGTTGATATGTACGTTTCATGACCTGTTAATTGATAAAAAATTCGTGAGTCCTGTTTTTAGATAGACCCCAAAAATAAGAAGAATATCTGTAAAATCGAACGAGAATTTTTCGATAAAGTTGCCCCCCAATTTTCAGTACCGGATTTTTGTGTTTTTTCAGTGATGAAAGGACCCTCCCCAATTCCTCGCTCCGGCGAAAAACACACCGTAAGTTGAATGTATTTGGAAATCCCGACCCTTTGGGAGAGGGACTTTTTTGTCGTTTTATATTGTATGGCTTGATGTTCTGCGAAAGGAACCAACCTTAATCCTTGCCGCCGGTAGTCGCTCTGGGCAAGAGGGATGATTCCAAAGAGCGCTCAACATCAGATAATAACTACGATAACGTCATGCCGGGCACCGATCCCCCAATGGGACAGGCGGCATCTCCTGCTCTTATCAAAGTGAGGAGATCCCGTATCGTGTACGGGATGACGCCCTTTTTGGACAGCCTTGTAATGTATGTCTGCAGCAATTTTTTTGACTTCACTCCACCATCAGAAACCTGTATTACTTTACACAATGAATCTTCTGAACTTTCAATTCAACTTCACTATTTTGTCCTGATTAACGTTAAACTGAAACTGTGGCAATTACTCCGGAAAAATCCACTCCGTATTATATGAACAGAATTAAAATTTGCTATTTATGAAGATTACAAGGCACCTGTACCTTTTCATCATTCTTTTGGTTTTTGCCGTTTCGTGTGAGGATCTCCGTCAGCAGCCGGTACACGAATATGCCCTCAACAATCCTGCTGATGTGGGCTCAAGATTTCCAAATCTTTACCAGGATAATACCGGCGCCCTGTACATGAGCTGGCTCTCTCACATCGACGAGGATATGTATTCTATGGAATTTGCCATTTTTGATGACGGAAGCTGGAGCCCGGAGCGGGGCATTAAAGTGGGAACAGACTTTTTTGTGAACTGGGCAGATTTTCCATCAATTGTAGGCCTCGACGGCGAAGCGGTAGCTGCACACTGGCTCAAAAAAATTGACGGCGGACCTTACGCATATAATGTTGAAATCGCATTTCCCGGGGAGCATATTTTACGCTGGCAAGATCCCATTACACCACACCTGGACGGCACCGCAACCGAACACGGTTTTGTGAGTATGGAACCACTCAGTGATGACAGAGTATTGGCCATCTGGCTTGACGGTAGAAACACTGAAGGCCGGGGGCATGGCGAATACGACGACCCCGAAAAAGCGATGACCTTGCGTTCAGCCGAAGTGTCGAAAGACGGAGAAATCAACAGAAAGCGTGTGATAGACGAAATGGTTTGCGACTGCTGCCAGACCGACCTTGTGCGTACAGATGACGGTTTTATTGCCGTTTACCGCGGACGAACTACAGATGAAATCCGGGATATCCTGATGAGCCGTTATGATCAGGAAACCGGTGAATGGTCTGACCCGGTTGCGATTCATGACGACCAATGGCAGATATTGGCATGCCCGGTAAACGGCCCGCGAATTTCAGTGAGTGGTGATTACGTTGCCGTTGCATGGTACACCGAAGCGGATGATGAGCCTCGTGTACTGCTGGCCAGGTCTCCCGATGGGGGTGTAACATTTCAGGAGCCAATAGTTGTGGCTGAGGAAACCACCGTTGGCCGGGCAGATGTTGTGATGACGGATCAAGGCTCAAGCTATGTAAGCTGGCTTCGGCGGGACGAAGACATCGGCTATGTGATGTTCAGGGAAGTGCTGCCGAACGGCGATCTTGGTGAAGCCATTAATGTGGGAATCACTTCATCTTCAAGATCCAGCGGATTCCCCCGGATGGAAAAAGTGGATGATTCGCTGATTTTTGCCTGGACACAAACCGAACCGCTGGTCAGAGTCCGCACAGCAAGAGTTAATTTATGGTAAAACCCTCGTCTGACCGCTCCACGAGGTCTGACGAATGAAAAAGCCCAACTCCTCGTCTGACCACTCCACGTGGTCTGACGAGTGAAAAGTCCAAATTCTCAGTAAACAAACATTAAATATACTAACCCAAATCACACTTTATAACATGCACCAAAAAATTATCCGGCGATTTCTGCCGCTACTGGCTATACTATTCTATTTTACTGCCGCCCCGCTTACAGCTCAATCCGACCGCGACAATTACAGGCAGCAGGCTATTGAGATTCTTGAAAGCGTACCACTGTTCGACGGCCACAACGATGTGCCCTGGCAGTACCGCAACCGGGTTGGTTACAAGTTTTCCGAACTCGATTTTTATGATACCACCCACCTCACACCAACTATGCACACCGACATCAACCGTCTGCGTGAAGGCCGGGTTGGGGCGCAGTGGTGGTCGGTCTATGTATCCGCACAAATCCCGGAAGATGAAGCCGTAAAACGCACGCTGGAGCAGATCGATTTTGTACACCGGCTCACTGAAAAATATCCCGACCACTTTGAAATGGCCCTGACAGCCGATGATGTTGAACGGATTTTTGCAGATGGAAAAATAGCATCTCTCATGGGGATGGAAGGCGGCCACTCCATTGCCAATTCGATGGCTGTCCTCCGGATGATGTATGAACTTGGGGTGAGGTATATGACCATTACCCACAACCGTACACTCGACTGGGCCGATGCCGCCGGAGATGATCCGCAGCATGACGGACTGACAGAATTCGGCGAAGAAATAATCCGAGAAATGAACCGCCTGGGAATGCTGGTAGATCTTTCGCATACCACTCCGGCAACGATGAAAGATGCCATCCGGGTATCTGAGGCACCTGTGATGTTCTCGCATTCCAACGCCCGCACACTTGCCGGCCATCCGCGAAACGTTCCCGATGATGTGCTGCATCTCACCAAAGAAAACAACGGCATTGTGATGGTGACATTCGTGGAAACCTTTACTTCAGAAGAGCGCAGGCAGCATTTTGCCGAACGAGCCGCCTATCAGCGAAAAAAGCAATATCTGCACCCCGGAGAGCCTGACAGCGTTTCGGCCCACATGGAACGCTGGGATGTCGAAAACGAAGCGCCCAAATCCACTCTGGAACAGGTGGCCGACCATATCGACCATATCCGGTATCAGATCGGAGTTGAGCATATCGGCATCGGCGGCGATTACGACGGGATTCCGAGCCTCCCGCTTGGACTTGAGGATGTATCCACCTATCCCGACCTTTTTGCCGAGCTGTTGAAACGAGGCTACACCGAAGACGAGCTGAAAAAAATTGCGGGGCTGAATATGCTGCGTGTTTTCAGAGATGCCGAAGAAGTATCCAAACGCCTGAGGGCCGAACACGAACCCTCCGAAGTGCTCATCACCGACTTCGATTAAAATAACGTAAGTTCAATAAAATTTATGGCCTCGTCAGTTTGAGCGCAGTTTCGGCCGCTTTTTGGCCGTAACGAAGTCGAAAACACCATATTCCGACTTGAGATGGCGCAAACAGCCTGTACTGAGCCTGACGAAGTATCTCGTTTGTGCCTTTAGTGCCTTACCTTTGGGGCTTATGCCTTTGATGTGTCCCACCCTTTGGCTTTCTTATAGTCAATAATCGTGGCGCCATCTCAGGTCAATTCCCTCTCGGGAATCATCTCCCTGCGTAATGATCAGCTCAAGATTTTCCTGAAGCAGGTACTCAAGCATAAAGAGGGTTTTAGGACGCTGGCCGCCAACTTCGTTTAGAATAGCAAAAAATGTGCGCTGATTAAGAAACCATCCTGTTTTGATGGATGTGGTATTGCCCGAACCCGTACGAGTATTGTCGATCTGTACCACATCAATCCCGAGGCGTTGTGAGGCGAGCATTTCAACACGATCGAGCAGAACATCAAGCGCAAAATCTGCGGCCGTGGGGCTGCTGCCGGTTCCTGCCACCACCTGCTCCCACGATTCAAGTTCATAAAAAGGTTTGCCGAACAGCGTATAGCTGATGATATCCTGAAGTTCCAGCATCGGATCGCTGTCAAAACGGAATGATGGATCTTCGAGCGGGCCTTCAATGATGTAAAAAATCTGCACACCGGGAGATTGCGGCGGTTGATAGCTTGTACGTATGTTCAGCTCAGGATTATCGATGGGGCCTGCAAATACAACCAATGCCTCATCAAGCAAAAAGTTTTTACCCAGCGGCCGTGCGAACCCCCGAACTCCTTCCAGAGTACCAAACATCTGCATATCTTCGTAGGGCTGTTTAACCAGGTCTACCTCTCCGCCCAGTTCAATCTCCATATCGAGGTATTGCCGGTTGCGTATGAAAAACTGACGGCTGAAATTGACACCGAACTCCATAGCAAGCGCATCAAAAAATTCAAATGGTTCTTCCTCTTCTTCATCATCCAGAACCACATCTTCTACTGCCCGGTCGCCGAAGTTCTGAAGATTTACAAAACCGCTTAAAAATGTAAGCTGTCCCGTTAGATTCGGCTCAGATGCGGTTCCTCTCAACCTTGACTGCAGGTTGATAATGGCATTCAAATCGCTGGTATTTAGAGCCCTGAACTGGTTTGCCGTTATTTCCAGATCGATATTGCCGGGTGTAAGATTATCCAATTCCACACTTCCAATTGCACGCAATCTTCCCGGCCCGCTTCGCATGGTAAATTGCTGAAGGCTAATTCTGTCCTGTTCAAGTTGGATTTCTGACGCTATTTCGGTGATATTAATTCCAGCCTCAACAATGCGCATGGAACCACGTGATAATTGCATTCTGCCCTGCGTTTCAAGATCGTTCAGTGTTCCGGCAAGCGAAATATTCCCTTCAAGCCTTCCCGAAATTTGACGGATAACATCCCGGTCTACATAACTGTTAAGTATGGCGAGATCAAAATCGTCGGTGTTCAGATTTACGATCAGGCTGTCTGCCTCCGATAGAATGTCTATATCGGCACTTTTAAGGTCTACAAAAAACGGCACCAGGGCATCAAAACTAAGAATCGGTTGGTTGTCTTTGATGGCTGAACCATTCAGCTCAACTCTTTCATCTTCGTGCATATACTGAATATTCATGCCCACAGTATCAATCCTGATTCCGGAAAATAACCCTTCACTCATCGTAAACTGACCTGTAAGTTCAGGGCTGCCTGCAATACCGCTTAAATCGGCATGAAGTGCAATATTTCCGGCCGTTTGCTCGGGTACCCCGCCTGGTGTAAATGAAAGCCAGTACTGCAAACTCGATTCAAACAGATCGAACCGGCCTTCTATGTTCCGCTCGAAAAACTGTTCATCAAACATCTGCGGATCTCCAGGTAAAAACGGCACCCGGAATACGGCCTCGGCAAGCTGATTGCCATTATGCCAGCTCTCAAAATTGGTGTTTAGCCATTCATCTTTCAGCTCAGCCGAAAATTTTAGTGAATCCATTTCACCCTCTTCAAATCTCAGATGGCTCAGCAATACGGATGCATTAACTTCAAGGCTGTCGGGTGTATTCAGAAATTCGATGCCGCCCGAAAGTATTCCCTCAAAGAAAGTCTCTTCCATTATTGTTTCCTGAAGAACGCCAAGATTCAGATTATAAGCATCAATCCCGGCGTGCTGTTTTAAAGAATCGATGTGCGGTGCCCATAAAGTCATCCACGCATCATCCTGTTCAGAAGAGATGGTGAGTGTATCTACCCGGAGAATATCATCGGCATAGACCATTGCAAACGGTTTATCGAGTACCAGTTCGCGGGTTCCTGTTTCAAATAGCAGGGTGTTGGTTAACAGGCGCACTTCGGTTGAATCGGCCCGGAAATCACCACTGTGAGTTATAGAGCTTTTAGTGCCGTTTTTAATGGAAAATCCGAGAGATCCTGTTGTTTCAAACTCTTTTAAAATAGCGCTTGCAGCTATTTGAACATCCTGAACCCCGGTATCATTAACCGTTGGTTCATAAAATTCGAGGTCTGCGGTTACTTCCGGCTCTTCCAGCAGCAAAACTTTAAACGTGCCGTCAATTTTTTCGGCTGCAAACAGTGTATCCACTTCAATGTTTTGAAGACTAAGGCTGCCGTTAAATTCAAGCTGTTCTGCTTCATTGCTCGCCAGGTTTCCTCTGAAGGCACCTTCCGACCGCAAACGGTCTACCCTTACAAGCGGGGCAAGCGGCTGCAAATCTTTAAACACTGCTTCGAATTGAAGGCTGTTCTCCCGGTTTCTCAGCTCAGTCAAATGCTGCCGGAGTGAAAAGGCAGCATCGGCAATCGGGCTTTCCAGTAATCCATCTTCAACTGAAATGAATTGTTGTGCAATCCTGAAATCTGCTTTCAGGGTTTCAATGATTTCGTTATTTACAACACTGGAGTCAAAAGCAGCGGTGGCCGTCATTGCAAGTTCATCAAGCTCGATGGCAGTTCCTTCACCTTCGAGTGAACCGTTCAGGTAAGTTGGAAAAAATTCGAGCCCGCTTATTTCGGCTGCATTAAATTCTCTCAAATCAAGGTTAAACCTGTATGTGGGAACTTGCAGCCATCCGGTTGCGGCAAAACGGGTTTCAAGCACACTTCGGTCAAGCCGGGCGCGGAACAATCCTTCCAGATCATCCGGATCCACAGTCCCGAAAAAATGAATTTCTTTGAAAGGCTGATCGCCAAAACGGCTGTCTGCAATTGTAATATCCGCATGCGAGCTGAACAGATCGGTATCAAAACCGGAACCGTCCAGAGAAATGGAAATGTTCAAATCGCTGTCCAGTGCTTCATCATTCAGCCAGGTGGCAAGATTTAGATTATCTGACCTGATTTCGGTTTGCCATCGGGGCAGTTCATCAAACAAACTTTGCACCGAAGCTGTTAGGTTGATTACTTCCTGCTGATGATTCAGCAACCCGTTTACATCCAGGTTCCCGTCTGCGAGCATCATATCCAGGTTCAGCCGGTCGAGTTTGTACGAATCGTAAGCAAGCCCGGAAAGTGTGAATTCGCCCTGCCAGTCGGCGCCTTCCGGGTGCTGAGGATCAACGGAACCTGAGCCATACAGGCGCAGTGATTCAAATCCGGGCATTTCATCAAGGCCTGTAAGCAGGGGAAGGTCAACTGCACCGGCAGAAATGTCGATTTCATGAATCTTGGGTGTATCATCAAGAGAGAGCCTGAATTTGGAATCAAAATTTTCGAGTCCGGTTGCCGTGGCGGAAAAATAGACAGTCAAATCACTCAGCGATCCTTCCGCTCCGATTGCAAGATTCAGATCCTGTCGCAACGGCGCATCTTCGGCATAGAGAAGTACATCGGCCCACGACAACGGGCTTAACTCAATCCGGCTTTCCAGCTCATCCGGAGAGGCGTACTTTGCCGAGCCGCTCAGCATAGTTCTGCCGGTATTGATCAGCAGGGTTTCGAGTGTGACTCGCTCATCTGTACCGCTGCCTGCAAGGTAAACCTCAACCGGTTCGGGCAGGCGGGCTTCCCGCAGATTAAATTCCAGACTGGAGAGCATTCCGTAAAAACCGGTCTCCTTCATCCCTGCCGATAGTGACGCATCCAGGTCTTCGATATTTAAAAAGCCATCGGGCAGCAGATAGTCTGAGCGGATGTCAACATTAAAATTATCAATCTGAACCCTTTCTGCCAGCCAGTAAAAATCTGAAGGCTCCTCATCATCCGGTTTTTCTGTTTCAGGAATCAGGCTAAGAACATTCCAGGTTGAATCTTCAAATTGTTCAAATAAAATATGTGTTCCGTGCAGGGAAAGATCATCAATCTGATGGGGCGAGCGAGCCAGCGACCAGAACCCGTATTGAACTTTCACGGAATCTATCGAAGCTATGCGGTTATCGCCCTGGTCGT
>SL_3KL_010_SEDDRAFT_10000349_pt1 | contig 36536 bp, 27 predicted proteins | sample SodLakKL_010_SED_2_FD_10381 | JGI IMG/M metagenome (IMG submission 10381) | reverse complement strand
TTCATGTATATTTGGTTTGAATTAAAAAACCCTTAATTTGCGCACTTATACTGGCAAACGGAATTAACAATATTATTTTAATTTTCCTTCTCCATGAACAGACTGCAAAAACTGGAACCAGAAATCATCTGGAAATATTTTGAAGATATTTGCGGGGTCCCTCGTCCCTCCAAAAAAGAGGATAAAATAATTAACTTTCTGACTGAATTCTCAAAGAATCACGATCTGGAATGCAAAAAAGATCAGGCTGGAAATATCCTGATAACCAAACCGGCTTCTCGCGGATTTGAGAGAAAGAAGACGGTGGTCCTTCAAAGCCATATGGACATGGTTGGGGAAAAGAACTCTGAAACAGATCACAATTTTGAAACTGATCCTGTAGAACCATTCATTGATGGTGAATGGATCAGGGCTAAAGGAACAACCCTGGGTGCCGATGATGGCATAGGAATGGCAGCTCAGCTCGCAATTCTATCAACAGACTCTGTCACACATGGTAAACTGGAGTGCCTGTTTACTGTTGATGAAGAGACGGGTTTGACAGGAGCTTTTGCACTAAAGCCAGGTTTTTTTGAAGGTAAGATACTTATCAACCTCGATTCAGAGGATGAGGGCGAACTTTTTATAGGATGTGCCGGCGGTATCGACACCCTGGCAACAATGGAGTTCGATACAGAAGATATACCTGCCTCTCATTCAGGGTTTATTGTGAAGGTAGAAGGCCTGACGGGCGGTCATTCAGGAGACGATATTCATAGAGGAAGGGGAAATTCCAACAAGATACTTAACAGGTTTCTATGGAACCTGAACAACAGGTTCGATATGAAACTTGTTAGATTTGACGGTGGTAACCTGCGAAATGCAATACCAAGAGAGGCAGAAGCACTTTTTTCCATACACCGTGATGATACAGGCCCGATGAATGATTATTTTGCCTCATTCAAAGAAATAGTAGCTGCAGAGATGTCAGATGCCGAACCTGGTTTTGTTATTACGCTGGAGAATGCAGAAATTGCAGGTCCCGCAATTGATGAAGATTCTCAGCTGGACCTTCTCTACTCACTGTATGCCTGTCCCAATGGTGTGATCTCCTGGAGCAGAAAAATTAAAGACCTTGTTGAAACGTCCACAAACCTGGCTTCTGTGAAATTTGTCGATAACAGAATTTTGATTACAACAAGTCAGCGCTCCTCATCTGATTCGGCAAAAGCCGATGTAGTATCAATGGTGGAGAGTGTCTTCCGGCTGGCAAATGCCAATGTAAAGAAATCAGGAGGTTATCCGGGCTGGAAACCTGACCAGGATTCAGAGATTCTCCGGATAACCAGGTCGGTTTATAAAAAACTCTTCAATACAGAACCTGTGGTAAGGGCTATCCACGCAGGACTGGAATGTGGTTTGTTTCTTGAGAAATACCCGGATCTGGATATGATATCCATCGGACCGACCATCAAGGGTGCACACTCACCGGATGAGAGGCTGCATATAGAGTCAGTACGAAAATTCTGGGATCTCCTGGCCGGAGTTCTGAAGGATATTCCTGAAAATTAGAAACAGGTAGCAAATCCTGACGATCAGGTATCTGAGAGGCTTGCCGGAGATGAAATTGAGATATTCTGATGTCTATGTGCGCATTAGTGCAAGCATTTAAGAGGCATAGATGATTTGTTCCGGCTCAGAAATGATTTATTCCGGCACAGTTAGTTCATTCGAGCCCGGTGTTAATTCATTCCTGTTCGCTGAACTCCTCTGAACCTACTCCGCAAACCGGGCATCTCCAGCTGTCCGGCAGTTCTTCAAAAGCAGTGCCGGGTTCAATCCCACCCATCATATCACCATTATCAGGGTCATAAAGGTAACCGCAAACCTTACATCTGTATTTTTTCATAATAGTTACTTTCGTTATGTCAGATCAAATATATGTAATGCATACCTCATGAAGCTTTACCTTCAACAGGCTACATCAGAAAGCTAAGCAGTATACCTGCCGCAACTGCCGATCCAATAACTCCCGACACATTTGGTGCCATGGCGTGCATCAGAAGATGATTTGTCGGGTCATAACGAAGACCCTCATGCTGCACAACTCTTGCACTGTCAGGCACCGCCGAAACTCCTGCTGCTCCGATCAGGGGATTGATCTTATCTTCATTACTGAGAAACAAGTTCATTACCCTGGCAAAGATAAGTCCCCCGGCTGTAGCTATCATGAATGATACAGCTCCAAGTCCGAAGATCAATACCGATGTTGGTGTCAGGAAGACATCAGCCTGTGTTGATGCCCCCACAGTTAGTCCCAGCAGTATGGTCACAATGTCTATCATACTTCCTCTGGCTGTTTCTGCGAGTCTTCTTGTTACAGTCGACTCTTTCAGCAGGTTGCCGAAAAATAGCATACCAAGTAAAGGCAATGAGCTGGGAGAAATCAGTGAGGTAATTATCAGGCCTATTATAGGAAAAAGAATCTTTTCAGTCTTTGATACCGCTCTGGGTGGTTTCATCCGGATAATTCGTTCTTTCCGGTTTGTAAGAAGCCGCATGATAGGAGGCTGGATAACCGGCACAAGTGCCATATATGAATAGGCAGCTATAGCTATCGGTCCTATGAGATTTCTGACGGTTGTCCCGTCAGGAAGGATATTCACCCCGTCAGCGAGTTTTGAGGATAAAAATATTGCCGTTGGTCCGTCAGCACCTCCTATTATACCAATAGCCCCCGCTTCAGGCAAGGCAAATCCAAGGTATAGAGCACCAAGAAAAGTGAGGAATATCCCAACTTGTGCCGCAGCACCCAGAAGCATTAGCCGGGGATTTGAAATAAGTGATGAAAAATCTGTCATTGCACCGATACCCAGAAATATAAGAGGAGGATAAACCCCTTTCAGCACACCGAAATAAAGGTAATTCATAACACTTCCCTCTTCATAAATGCCAAGCTGAAGCCCGGCATCCTGAACAAAAGGCATATTCCCTATTATTATCCCGGTGCCGATAGGGACAAGTAACAGAGGTTCATACTCGAACCTTATGGCCAGAAAAATAAATATCAGGCCTATTGCAATCATAAAAATATTTGCCCACGTAATATTCAAAAAACCGGAAAAGCTAAAAAAGGTCCTCAGCCCTTCCAGTGCCTGGGAGCCGGACTCACCTGCTTCACCAAAAGCAGTCTCATAAGTCTGCGATCCGCCTGCTACCTGGCCCTGCAACCCCGGAATTGTTCCCAGTCCTGTCCACAATAGTGCAAGGAGTACAACGATTCCAAAAACAGTGAGCAATCTCTTCATTTGTTATGTATCTTATATTCCATTTCCGTATTTATCGGGTAAATGTCTTTTGGATTTTTTGACAACGTTATAATATATCCTATTTTTAAGCTTTTTAAATTTACATGGTTAAATAATGGATCTATCCATCACAATCCCGGTACGGTTATTAATGACATAAAATTAAGTATTAATTTCTTCATATGCGCAGCAAGATAAAAAGTATTGTTAATTCTCTTGGGCCGGGCATTATTATTGCTGCTGTCGTCCTGGGGCCGGGTAGCATAACCGTATCATCTCAGATTGGTGCATCCTATGGCTACACTTTTCTCTGGGTACTTTTATTCGCATGTATCTTTATGATCACTTACACCTCCATGAGTGCCAGGTTCGGAATCTCCAACAGTGCATCCATACTGCAAACAATCTCTGTTAAATATGGAAAGTGGTTCTCGGTTACAATAGGAACCGCAGCATTCCTTGCTTCTCTAAGCTTTCAATTTGGCAATAACTTTGGAGTAGGGATCGGGATGAATGGAATCACCGGGATTGATGAAAGGTTATGGCCGCTGATCTTTACACCTCTTGCTTTGTTGCTTATGTTCGGGGCAAAGAACCTTTACAGGATTCTGGAAAAACTCATGATGGCCCTGGTGCTGATCATGATAATTTCCTTTTTTATAAATCTGATCCTTACCCGGCCTGAAATAATCCCTCTGGCAAAAGGCTTTATACCCCATTCGGTTGAAAGGGACCAGTTAGGTATACTTGCTGCATTACTGGGAACCTCATTCTCCCTGGTCGGTGCAATGTATCATTCCTACCTGGCACAGGATAAAGGATGGAAGAAAGAAAATCTCAAGGGAAGCCTGCAGGATACATTTTTTGGCATTATAATGCTTGCCACTATCACTGCAGTGATAATTATTACTTCAGCCTCATCATTGCATCCGTTGGGCATTAAAGTTACCTCTGCAGCGGATATGGCCCTTCAGCTGGAAGCCCTTTTCGGGTTCTATGCGAAGGTAATTTTTAGCCTGGGACTTTGTGCTGCAGCTTTCTCGTCGCTGATGGTAAATGCGATTATTGGCGGGGGACTGATGTCAGACGGACTTGGACTGGGCCGGTCAATGAATCAGAAGATGCCAAAAATTTTTGCAATGATCATTTTGATTACAGGAATGCTGGTAGCAGTATTTCTCAGGGGAAATGTCATTTATGCTCTGATAATGGCACAGGCTTCCTCCATTCTGGCTGTCCCGCTTATAGGGCTGGGTTTGTTCATGGTGGCAAACAACAAGGAAGTGATGGGAATATACAAAAACAACACGCGGCAAAATATTATTGCGTTAATTGGCCTGTTTAGTATAACTTTAATGGTGTATTTTATGTATCGTTCACTTAATACCTATATAAGTGCCTTTTAACACTGAATATGTAAAAAGTATTTTATATGGATGCTGTATCGCTCACAAAAAAGCTGGTAGAATTCAATACCATCAATCCCCCGGGGAATGAAGCTCCAATGGCTGATTTCGTAGGTGACCTGCTTTCAACCAATGGTTTCACCGTTCATTATCCCGGCTTTGGAGAGAACAGAAAGCACCTGGTTGCTGAAAAAGGAGTGCCGGATTCAGGTAAACCACTCGTATTTTCCGGACACTTTGATGTTGTTCCGCTCGGTGCCAGGAAGTGGAGTAAAGATCCCTTTGTCTGCAAGGTTGAAGGGGACAGGTTATACGGACGTGGCTCAAGCGATATGAAATCGGGACTGGCAGCCATAATATGCGCGGCTACTGATGTGTCAGCAGAAAAGATGTCTGAAGAGGGCATACGGTTAATCTTGACCGCCGGAGAAGAACTTGGCTGTGAGGGCGCCCGGAAGCTTGTTAAAACATATACCGGTCTTGGAAGTGCAAGTGCTGTTATTATTGGTGAACCAACTGCTAACCTGCCGGCAACAGGCCATAAGGGGGCAATCTTTCTTACCGCAGTTTCCACAGGAAAGACAGTGCACTCTTCCATGCCGGAACTGGGAATAAACGCAATATACAAGGCCGCAAGGGCTATTTTGAAAACAGAGGGGTTCATGTTTAATGCCAGAAAAGACAATCTGCTCGGTTTTCCGACAATTAATGTAGGAAAAGTCACCGGCGGATTAAATCTCAACTCAGTACCTGACCATGCGGAATTTACTATTGACATGAGAACCACTGCAGAGGTTGATCATAAAGAGATCCTTATCCGGTTGAGAAAGGAGCTGGGTGATGAGATATCTCTTCAAAAGCATGTAGACCTCCCACCGGTTTCCAATAAAGATGATGATCCGTTTATTCAGATGGTATACAAAATATGCGAATCGGAAGGTGTAACTTCTGCACGTTCACGTTCTTTGCCATATCTGACGGACGGCTCTGTACTGCAAGATTATTATCATAATGTACCAACAATTATCCTCGGCCCGGGTCAGCCGGATCAGGCCCACCAGACGGATGAATATTGCCTTATTTCTAAAATTGAACAAGCAGTTAATATCTATAAAAAGATTATCATAAACTGGAGGAACTGACATGAATGAATTTCCAGACAGAATTAATAGTGAAGATCACCTGGAGGAACTGTTGTCTTATCCGGGAAAAGAAGCTACCGAGATGTTCAAAAGGATTGATGGTGACATGATCTTCCTGGGCATAGGAGGTAAAATAGGGCCTTCCCTTGCACATATGGCAAAGAGAGCCTGTGAACAGGCCGGAGTCCAAAAAAGATTTGTTGGTGTATCCCTTTTCCAGTCGGAAGAGCAACGGAAACAGATCGAGGATAACGGTATTGAAACTATCCACGGCGATCTTCTTGATATGGATTTTATAAAAACCCTGCCCGCCCTTAAGAATGTTTTTTTTCTCGCAGGGATGAAATTCGGGTCTGTGGAGAACCTATCACTTACCTGGGCAGTAAATTCCTTTATGCCGGCACTGATTGCCTCTCATTTCAGGAATTCGAGGATTTCTGCTTTCTCCACCGGCTGTGTCTACCCTCTTGTTCCCATTCAGTCCGGCGGCTCAAAGGAAACTGATCCTCCCTCTCCGGTTGGTGAATATGCCCAGTCCTGCCTTGGAAGAGAAAGGATGTTCGAGTTTGGCAGCATAACCAACAAAACACCTGTCACACTCATAAGGTTGAATTATTCTGTCGAATTACGCTATGGCGTTCTGGTGGATATCGCCCTTAAGGTTAAAAACAGGCAGCCTGTTGATCTGAATATGGGGTATTTTAATGTGATATGGCAGGGAGATGCCAACGATCTGGTCCTGCGTTCTATTGAACTTGCTGAAAGCCCCGCAATGATACTCAATATTACAGGTACTGAAGTGCTCTCGGTAAGGGAAGTAGCACTCGAGTTTGGGAAGCTCTTTGGAGAAGATGTCCGGTTCGAAGGCAGTGAGGCCCCTACAGCATTATTAAGCAATTCAACCCGTGCGTTCAATTTACTGAATCCTCCCCGAGTCCCCGTCAGCCAGGTAATCAAATGGACGGCTGACTGGATTAAGCAGGGTGGAAAGATCCTGGGAAAACCAACCCATTTTGAAGTGCGTGACGGAAAATATTAATCTAAATACAGGTCTATGCATTATACTGAATTACCAGGAGATATTCTCAGTTCTTTACACAGGGGAGTGGTGATCCCGGCGCTGCCTCTTGCACTTGACAAAAATCGCAATCATGATATCAGGCGGCAGCGGGCACTTATGCGTTATTACCTCGATGCTGGTGCAGGCGGGGTGGCCGTTGCAGTTCACACTACACAGTTCGCCATACGACAGCCTCAATACAATCTTTATGAACCGGTCCTGGAACTGGCCAGTGATGAGTTTGACCGTTTCTCCCGGGACACTGGCAAGCCGGTGATCCGAATTGCAGGAGTAGTAGGAAAAACAGAGCAGGCTGCAAGGGAGGCTGAAATTGCACTAAAAAGTGGTTATCACGCAGTGCTTTTGAGTTTGGCCGCTTTCAGTGACGCAAGCAACAGGGAAGTTCTTAAACATTGTGAGGCTATTGCCGGAATAATACCGCTAATAGGTTTTTATTTGCAACCTGCAGTGGGAGGAAGAAAACTGGATGTGGATTTCTGGAGGGATTTTGCCGGCATCCGGAACGTGATCGCAATAAAGATTGCCCCATTCAACAGGTACCAGACGCTTGATGTAGTGAGGGGGGTGGCTGAATCAGGAAGACATGATGAAATAGCCTTATATACTGGTAACGACGATAATATACTGGTTGATCTGCTGACAGAATACCAGATCACTGTTGGCGATAAGGTTATCAGTAAAAGGATAACAGGGGGATTGCTGGGCCATTGGGCAGTATGGACACGATCGGCCGTTAAATTACTCGAGACAATTCAGAAATCTGGTTACAGGGGTGACATGCAGGAATTGCTTTCACTGAATGTTAAGATCACCGACTGTAATGCAGCCTTTTTCGATTCGGCAAATAATTTTGCAGGATGCATCACGGGTATTCATGAGGTGCTCCGCCGCCAGGGGATACTGGAAGGACTGTGGACGCTTGATGAGAATGAAGTGTTGTCACCGGGACAAATGGCAGAAATTGACAGGGTATATACACAGTATCCTGAACTGAACGATGACGTATTTGTATCGGAAAACCTCAGTAAGTGGTTGTCATGAGGAGTAGTCCGGATTTTTAAGTGTATCTTTTATCGGCCAGCGGGTTTTCCGGCATTATTCTAAACCAGTTCCAGCAATATATCTCCCTGCAGCACATTTGCTCCCGGGGTGACTTTGACAGACTCCACCACACCATCTTTATCCGACTGGATCTTATTCTCCATTTTCATTGCTTCCATTACGAGCAGGGCCTGTCCCCTTTTCACAACATCCCCGGGTTTCACGAGTATACTAAGTATAGTTCCAGGCAGCGGCGCAATTACCGGTTCAGCAGTTCCCTTCTCCTTTTTTTCAATTCTGTCTTTTCCACTCGAAGGGATCTCTGCCCTCACGAGAGTGGGTGTTTTTGTTTTTCTTATTTCTGTATGTAACTCTACATTATAAGGTGTACCGTTTACTTCCAGGCTGGCCATATTACCTTCGAAATTCTTTATCTCAACTTCGTATGTATTTCCGCTGATGGTGAATTTAAAATTTCTCATAATCTATTGTCTGGGATTTTGTCGCAATCCGTAAATTTTTGAGCTCCAGGGAGAGTATCTTTTTGATATCTTTTTAATGGTTAACACACCACTCTCCTCATCATGCATTTCGTTTATATACAAGAATATGGCCATTCCGATTGCAGCATTGACTTCACCGGTCACCTTAATTTCATCCTTTTCAGAGACGATCCTGTCTTCATTTCTACCCGAAAGCATCTTCTGCAGATCAAGTTTAAGCAGGGAGGGAAGATAGTAAAAGACGAGATACAGCAGTACCAGTGCTGCAAACACCACCAGGTAGCCCACCAGGGCAATAGTTGTGGCAAAGCTGTCAACCTGTGAAAAATCAAGAAGCATTAGATAGATCATCTTATGGTAATTTATAAAGGTATGTTGGAATGCTTCTTCGGCGGATTCAGATCCTTCTTGGACATAAGTGTCTGCAGTGCACGTATCACTCTGAACCTTGTATTTCTAGGTTCTATTATATCATCAATAAATCCGTGGCGCGCCGCCTCATAAGGGTTCGCAAATTTCTCAATATACTCGCTTTCCCTTTCTGAAATGTATTCTTTCCTCTCCGCTTCGTCTTCAATCTTTGCAATCTTTTTACCTTCAAGAATTTCGATGGCGCCCTGTGCCCCCATAACAGCAATCTCAGCAGTTGGCCATGCATAATTGATATCGCCACGCAACTGCTTGCAACTCATCACATCATGGGCCCCGCCATATGATTTTCTAAGTGTAACAGTCACTTTTGGCACTGTAGCTTCACCATATGCAAAAAGAAGCTTTGCTCCATGAATTATTATCCCGCCGTATTCCTGTGCACTGCCCGGCAGAAATCCGGGAACATCAACAAGCGTAACAACCGGAACATTAAAAGCATCACAAAACCTCACAAACCTGGCAGCTTTCCTCGACGCTTCAGTATCAAGAACACCAGCCAGATAATTAGGCTGGTTTGCGATAATACCTGCCGGCATTCCACTGAACTTGGCAAAGCCTACCACGATACTTCTTGCATAATGACGGTGCAATTCCAGAAACTCCTTATTGTCTATTATCGAATATATTACATCCTTTACATCATATGACTGGTTTGACTCCTCGGGAATGATATCATTAAGACTGTCATCTGCCCGCTCTGACGGATCATTGCATTCGGTTACCGGCGGATCTTCCAGGTTATTCTGAGGCAGGTATTCAAGCAGTTTTCTTATTATCATCAATCCCTCCTCTTCATCTTCAGCCTTGAAATGAGCAACGCCCGACCTGGTGGTGTGCACAGTAGCTCCACCCAGGTCTTCTGTACTTATAACCTCGCCGGTAACAGCTTTTGTAACCTTTGGCCCGGTAACGAACATATAACTGGTCTTATCGCTCATTATAATCACATCGGTCAGCGCAGGAGAGTAAACGGCGCCTCCGGCGCAAGGACCGAAAATGGCAGATATCTGAGGTATAACACCCGAAGCCATAATATTCCGCTGAAAGATCTCAGCATAACCTGCCAGACTCATTACTCCTTCCTGTATCCTGGCACCGCCACTGTCGTTAATGCCGATAACCGGAGCACCCACTTTCATTGCCTGATCCATTACCTTGCAAATTTTCTTTGCAAAGGTCTCCGAAAGAGAACCTCCAAGGACGGTGAAATCCTGTGAATAGACATAAACAACCCTGCCGTCAATTGTTCCGTGGCCGGTTATAACTCCATCACCCGGATATTTATGATTCTCCAGTCCAAAATCAGTGCATCGGTGAGTGATAAACATATCAAACTCCTCGAAGCTTCCTTCATCAAGCAGTATTTCAATACGTTCCCTAGCAGTCATTTTACCTTTGGCATGCTGGGCCTCAATTCTCTTTTTCCCGCCACCCAATTTGGCCTCTTCACGCAGTTCTACCAATCTTTTTATCTTATCCTGTCTGCTCATAATATAGCGGCCATTATTTGTTTTTATCTTCGCAAAGTTCAGTGAGAACGCCAAAGGTAGATTTTGGATGAAGAAAAGCTATATCAAGACCCTCAGCACCTTTTCTGGGCTTCTGATCGATAGCCTGTATTCCTTTATCAACAGCGTGTTCAAGCGATTTTTCTATATCGGCGACAGCAAAGGCGATATGATGAATCCCCTCACCACGTTTTTCAATAAATTTTGCCACAGGTCCGTCTTCGGCAGTCGACTCAAGTAGCTCTATCTTGGTCTGTCCCACCATAAAAAATGCTGTCTTTACCTTCTGATCTGCAACCTCTTCTATATTATAGCACTTAAGGCCCAGAATATCTTCATAAAATCTGATAGATTCATCAAGGTTCTTAACTGCTATTCCGATATGTTCAATATGTGTTGTTTGCATAATACTGATTTTTAATTACAACAAATGTATCTATTAATGACATAAACTGATCATGATATTTATCAACATATCCGTTGTAAATAATTGCTTTTAAACATATCAGCGTAAAAATCGCGGAACCATGATGATGTTGAACTGCTTTCAATTTTCCATTCAGTGTGTAGAGTTATTATGTGTTTAAATTTCATGTACATTTACAGCTAAAGCGATTACACTCCACACACTAATAATGATACCGGCGACAGGTTTCCTGATAAGCCTGGCAAGAGGATACAGACTGAAACCCATCAGGGTGATAAACAACAACCTGACCGATAACTGATATGATTGCAAATCAATTATCAATTATTGCATCATAGATAACCTGCTGGATCTTGGTCCTTACATTCATCCGAAGCAATTTATTGCTGAACTGGTCAGGATGAACCCGGTTGGACAGAAAAACATAGACCAGGTCATCTGCTGGATCTACCCAGGCTATTGTTCCCGTAAAGCCACTGTGACCATAACTTCCGGGTGAAGCCGATTTGGCTGTCGGTCCGTTTCTGGAAGGATTCATTTCAGGTTTGTCAAAACCTATGCCTCTGCGGTTGCCGTTGCTGCTATTGGGAGCAGAGGTAAATCTTTTAATTGTTTCAGGCTGGAAATATGAAATACCGCCATATTCACCGTTCTGCAGATACACCTGCATTAGCTTCGCGAGATCATTGGCGTTTGAGAACAATCCTGCATGACCGCCTACCCCTCCTATCATTGCTGTTCCGGGATCATGAACGTGGCCATGGACAAGCTGTCGTCTGAAAAAAACATCATTCTCGGTAGGAACAATTTCTGTTTCCCTGTACTTTTCAAGAGGAAGAAATGTCATCCTTTCAGCTCCGAGAGGTTTGTAAAATTTTTTCTGAGTATACAGTTCCAAAGGTTCAGAGCTTATGCGTTCGATAATACTCTTAAGATAATAATATCCCAGATCACTGTACAGGTAAGTGTTGCCCCGCCGGAGGGCAGATTCATTGATCCTCATATATATTGAATCCCGGTAAGCCTTGTTCATGAACATCCTGTTTGCAACCCTTATCGTGAAGTTACCCCTGGCATGGTCACTAAAAAGACTATCTACAAACTTGTAGTGGCGGTTCATAAACATATTGCCTGCAAGCATGTAAGGGTAATTGGCAGAAACCCTTCTGGAGAAAAGCTCTTCATCTGGCATAAGACTCTCAAAAGTATCATAATAGAATGGAATCCACGGCTGTAAACCGGCCTGATGAGTCAGAACATCCTTTATTACCAGATCATACTTGTTGGTTCCCTTGAGTTCCGGAAGATAGTATCCAAGTGTACGTTCAATGTCCAGCCTGCCCTCGTCCATCAGCACCATCAGTGCCGGAACTGAAGCGGCAATTTTGGTAATAGATGCAATATCATAAAGATCAGAATTTCTGACCGGGCTTGTATTCCGGTATGTATGGTGTCCGAATGACTTGTGATAAACGACAAGTCCCCTTCTGGCCACCAGTACCTGGGCACCAGGAGTAGCTTTCTCTCCTATGGCATTTTTTACAATTTCATCAATCTCCCGTAGTTTCCTTGAATCAAGACCTGCATCTTCAGGGATTGAGTACCCGAGCCGTCCAATGGAATTTCTATCAAGACCGGCACCTTTTGGGTATGCAGGAGCAGCATCAACCGGTAATCTCCCGACCGCTGCAACTGCGCCGAAAATCAGTTGTGCCGAATACTCCTGTACCTCCCTGCTGTCTTCATAGGAAACCAGTATAGATTTGACGGTTGTAAGATCATCAAAAAATGACAGACCGTAAGGAGAAGTGAAAAGAGTCATTACAATGTTACTGTTATATCCGGCAAGTCGTCTGATGAAAAATGAGGTCTGAGGGGTTACACCGAATTGCCTTGACCTGCGACTGTCAGGCTCATGAATTCCGACTATTACAAGATTGTACTTTTCCAGCTCCTGCATCACCCTTGAAAACTCTTCGAGGGTGGCATATTTGTTTATACTGAAATGCCTCATCGGAGCATATAACTCAAGCATTTCCTGAAAAGCACTCTTTTGTCCGTTACCCACCGACACTGTTGCTATTTGAAGAGTATCAAGTCTGCCAAGTGGCAGCAGATGGTTTTTATTCTTTATCAGCGACAGCGATTCCTTAATGATCTTTCGTTTGGTCAGAACATAAGCCGGCTTATTCAGGTCGTCAATTAGATTGGTGGTCCTTAACGGAGAAACCCTGTTGAGGCCAAACCAGAATTTTGCCATCAAAACCCTCCTGCACCTTTCATCAATCATCTCCTGAGTAAGCACTCCATTCGCAATTGCATCCTTGATTGAAGCAATTGCACGGTCTACATCAGGCGGAAACAGTAATATGTCATTGCCGGCCAGAAGTGCCTGAACCTCAAGGTCGCCGGGGGCAAAATGGTCGCTCACACCACTCATTGTCAGTCCGTCAGTAAAAACAAGTCCCCCAAAACCCAGCTCATCCCTCAGCAACCCGTCTACGGCCGCTGCCGATAATGAAGTTGCGAGGCCGGGAGTATCATCAATTGCGGGAATATGCAGGTGGGCTGTCATAACACCCCCTATTCCCTTATCAATAAGTTCCCTGAAAGGAACCAGCTCAAGGGAATCAAACCTTTGTCTGTCATGAGAAATAACCGGAAGAGTATAATGAGAATCCAGATCAGTATCCCCGTGCCCCGGGAAATGCTTTCCCACAGCCATGATACCATTATCCTGAAGACCCTGCATAAATTGGAGCGCCTTTTCAGTTACATTCCATTTGTCCTCTCCGAACGACCGGCTGCCAATAACAGGATTTCGGGGATTGACATTGATGTCGAGTACAGGTGCAAAATTTACATGTACCCCGAGTCTTCTCATCTGACCTGCAAGATCGGCCGCCATATCATAAACAAGCCTGCTGTCGGGCACCGCTCCCATAACAAGATGCTGCGGGTAACTTATGGTGCTGTCAAGCCTCATACCCAATCCCCATTCTGCATCCATAGCAATCATAAGAGGTGTTTGGGCAATAGCCTGGTAACTGTTTGTGAGTTTTGCCTGCCGTACCGGTCCCCCTCGCATAAAAGCGAGTCCCCCGATATTGTAATTCCTTATAAGCCTCTTAATCTCATCGTCTCTTGCAAACCTTTCGTCCGAATAGGCATCAACCATGATAAGTTGTCCGATTCGTTGCTCTGGCGTAAGCGATTTGAAAACAGAATCCACCCAGCTTACTGCAACTTCTGAAAAAGCAGGTACCTGGATCCTCGACGACCTGTCGGACGCTTCGGTTACAGGCGAATTATTAACAGGAAGAAGAAGCAATAGCAGAGTAAAAGGAAATGAGAACCGGGACAAGGAGAGCATAATCCGAACCTGATAAATTGTTAATTATTAAACACATTCGGCATAAAGGGCCGGCTGGTCATACAAAGATAATCCATTGCCCTGTAATGCCTGATAAAAATTTATATTTTTGGAAAAAATTTAAACCGCTTAAATTAATTAGCCAATATTTTCATTCAATTCAACGGCACCGGAACAGCAGTGGCTGAATATGCACTGGTTAAAATTATTAGTACGGATAAACAGGAATATTGTTGCCTAAACTTTTAAAATAGTATCTCCTGACCTGTGAAAACAATGCAAACGAAAATTAACCTCCGGTCGATCTCACATGCAATATACTTCTCATTGTTGATTAAAAACCTCATTTGACATTAATCGTGTCTTATATGACCTGGCTAAGGGTGATTAATATTCTTACTTCATAGACGGATACTAATTCACATGTGCAAAACTCCAGTATTGTTTTGCAATCATTTTTAGTAAATTTACGATCTGAACCATTAAACAACTCATACAAATCAATACCGAATAATTATGACAAAAAGAATTACAGGATTCCTGCTGCTTCTTTCCGTTCTCCTTGCAGCATCGGCACAGGATGAAGCGAGATTAATGAGATTCCCGGCCATCCATGGAGACCAGATAGTCTTCAGCTATGCCGGGAGCCTTTACACTGTGAACAGTTCAGGCGGAACAGCCAGAAAACTTACCGGCCACGACGGTTATGAAATGTTTCCCAGGTTTTCACCGGACGGCAGTCGTATAGCCTTCACCGGTCAGTATGACGGGAATACGGAAGTATTCATTATTCCGGCCGAAGGAGGTGAACCAAAACGTCTTACCTACACCGCAACACTGGGACGAGATGACGTGGGCGACCGCATGGGACCCAACAACATTGTCATGGGCTGGACACCGGATGGCAGGGAGGTAACATTCAGGTCAAGAAAAAGATCCTTCAACTCATTCAAGGGACAGCTATACAACATATCTGCCGAAGGAGGTTTACCTGCGCAGATACCTCTTTCGGAAGGTGGATTTCTGTCGTATTCGCTTGACGGGAAAAAGATGGCCTATAACAAAGTCTTTCGTGAGTTCCGCACATGGAAGTATTATGAAGGAGGCATGGCAGATGATGTATGGGTTTATGATATGGTATCGCGAACCAATACAAATATTACCAGTAATAACTCCCAGGATATTATTCCTATGTGGACAAGGGATGAGATCTACTTCCTGTCCGACCGCGAACGCGTTATGAATTTGTATGTATATAACACAAACAGCGGACAAACAAGTAAGGTTACAGACTTTACGGAATATGACATCAAGTTTCCTTCCCTCGGAAGGGATTTTATAGTTTTTGAGAATGGTGGTTACATCTATAAGTTCAACACCAGGAACAAGGAATATGAAAGGGTCCCCATCACCATAAGAGGCGATTTTATCCATGCCCGTGCTGAATGGAAAGATCTTTCAGGTTCTGTCCGTGCTGCCGGCATGTCGCCAAACGGAGAAAGGCTGGTTATCTCAGCCCGGGGTGAGGTATTCAACGTACCTGTAAAAAGCGGGATAACAAGAAATCTAACTCAATCGCCCGGTGTTCACGAGCGTAACGCAAGCTGGTCGCCCAGCGGTGAATATATTGCATGGGTATCAGATGAGAGCGGTGAGTTTGAAATCCATTTGCAGAGGCATGACGGATCACAGCCGCCTGTTCAGCTAACATCTGCCGGCGACACATACATATTCGGATTTCAATGGTCGCCCGACAGCCGGAAGATCCTTTACCATGACAAGAAAAACAGGCTTAGAATTGCAGATGTTGGCACAAAGACAATTACAGATGTAGCCTACTCCGGTGTAAGTGTAATATCTGATTACAGCTGGTCGCCCGATAGCCGGTGGGTTGCGTGGACCCGCCCGGAGCAGGGCATGAATGTCATCTGCCTTTACAATGTGCAGGACGGAAGCTCGCATGATGTAACCGAAGGATGGTACGCATCAGGTAGTCCCGTATTCAGCTCAGACGGAAAGTACCTGGTATTCACCTCACGAAGGGATTTCAACCCTGTCTACAGCCAGACAGAATGGAATCATGCATATACCGACATGACAAGGATATATCTGGCAACCCTTGCAGAAGAGACACCTCACCCGTTTGCCCCTGAAGATGACAAAGTTGAAACGGGTACCCCTTCACCCGCAGGAGGAAACGGTTCTGCCGGAACAGCTGCACGGCCGGCGACTCCCATAAAGGTTGATGTGAATGGTATCTCAAAAAGGATCATATCGCTTCCTGTAAAACCATCCAACTATTTCAGTGTTTATGCGGTTGAAAACAGGGTCTATTATAATGAAAGGTCAAGTTCCGGCGAAACAACCACAATGAAGATGTATGACCTGAAAGAGAAGAAGGAAACTGAACTGGGTGAAAACATGTCATTTAGCATTTCATCCAATAACAAAAAAATGCTCGTTAGGAGCAGGGACAAATATGCTGTTATTGACCTCCCCTCATCAAGTATAAATATCACCGACCATGTGGATCTCTCGAACGTAAGAGCATGGGTTGATTATGCGCAGGAGTGGCAGCAGATCTTTGATGAAAGCTGGCGGCAGATGAGGGATTTTTTCTATGATCCCGACATGCATGGAGTGGACTGGAAGGCTATGTATGAAAAATACAATGTTCTTATACCTCATGCAAAGCACCGGACAGATCTGACATATGTTATCGGCGAACTGATTGCCGAGCTTAATGTAAGCCATGCTTATGCCCAGAATGGTGAACGCCCGATGCCCGAAAGAATTGATATGGGATTGCTTGGCGCTGAACTTAGTCCCCATCCCTCAGGCTTCATCAGGATTGACCGCATTCTTGAAGGTGCCAACTGGAGCAATGACCTACGATCCCCCCTGACAGAAATCGGATTAATTATTAATCCCGGCGATTACATAATTGCGGTAAACGGGACCCCTGTAAGCGAAGTATCCAATGTTTACAAGTTACTGGTCAACACTGCCGGGAAACTGGTTGAGCTGACCGTAAACAGTGAACCGGAAACAGCAGGCAGCAGGAAAGTATTAATAACGCCCATAAGTGATGAATCAGAACTCTATTACTACAATTGGGTGCAGGATAATATCCGCAAAGTTGATGAAGCGACAGGCGGCCAGGTTGGTTATATCCATATCCCGGACATGGGTGTGAACGGACTGAACCAGTGGGCAAGGCTTTATTACCCGCAGCTTCAGAAACGGGGATTAATAATTGATGACCGTGGTAATGGCGGAGGGAATGTTTCTCCCATGATCATTGAGCGCCTGCAGCGGACCATGACCTATGCTACCATGCATACCAACCAGACAGAGGGTTCTGTTAATCCTGTGGGCACACACGTCGGTCCGAAAGTTGCGCTGATAGACCGCTATTCAGCATCGGACGGCGACCTGTTCCCCTACAGGTTCAGGCAGCACAATATCGGCACTATCATTGGTGTTACAAGCTGGGGAGGAGTAGTCGGATACAGCGGTGCTATACCCTGCATGGACGGAGGTTCTATCATTACACCCTCCTATGCCCCATACGCAGCTGACGGCAGCGGTTTTATTATCGAAGGGACAGGCGTTGAGCCGGATATATGGCTGGATAATGATCCCGCAAGGGAATACAGGGGAATTGACGATCAGCTTAACAAAGCCATAGAAGTCATCCTCGAAAAGATTGGCGACTTTGACCGGTGGGTGCCCCCTATACCTGCCTTCCCTGATAAAAGCAATTAAGACCTGCCGGATAAAAATAAGGAAGCTGTCATTTACCGGGCGGCTTCCTTTTTTTGTCCAGTGGGTATATTAACACAAAACCGGGCAGTTTAGCCACCCATTCCCACACGAACCAGAACTATCTCCCGCACGACTCACTGAATCAGTAATCTGTCTGTCTGATAATTAATTATCCGCTACCGGATTCTGAACATAAGGTCAGATGCCGGATTACCGTATAAATTTATTATATCTTTACACTTTAACCATCTGAAAAAATTACATTAATTATGGATATGGAAATCAGTTTTGAAGGAGAAAAGAAGGTCAATGCACATTACAAGGGAATGATAATTAAAACCGACCAGCAGGTCCGTTCAGGCGGAGAAGGCAGTGCCCCCGAGCCATTCACACTTTTTCTTGCATCAATAGGAACCTGCGCTGGGATATATGTCAAATCTTTCTGTGACCAGAGAGGCATCCCTTCCGGAGATATAAAACTAATTCAGTCTATGAAGCTTAACCTCGAAACCAGGCTAATCGAGAAGATTGATATAGAGATCAAGCTTCCTGAAGGATTTCCTGAAAAATACAGGGAAGCTGTTATCAAGGCTGCTGATCTGTGCACAGTTAAGAAGCATCTGGCAGATCCGCCTAAGATTGATGTTAAAGCAGTAATCAGCTGATAATAAATCTCCGGCCTTTCTTTATCGACAAAAGGATTTCCTGAACAATCCCAGCCCATCAGGAGAAAATATCAAATGGGTTATAAATCTTAGTCTGGATGACTACAGCATAGGAAGCGGGCAGGGCAGCCAGGTTTAGATCAATCGGTTTCAAACCCGATAATCTCAAATTCGGTGCGCCTGTTCTCTGCCCTTCCATCTTCAGTCTCATTGGAAACAACGGGCATGGTCTCTCCGAATCCGGCATATTCAATTCTCGAACCGGCTATTCCCGCCTCAACAAGATATGCGGCAACCGATTCCGTTCTGCGTTCAGACAGATCCATATTGTATTGAGGCTGCCCGATATTGTCAGTATGGCCGTTTATCCGTATACGGATCGCGGGGTTATCCGTCAAAAATCCCGCCAGCTTGTCAAGCTCAACTTTTGATTCAGGTTTCAGTTCATAGCTGTCAAATTCGAAGAATATATTCCTCAGAACAGTTTTTTCTCCCTCTTGGATCGGATCCAGCGGAATATCTTTCAGATATGGATCGGTCTGGTGTGCAAAGCCGCTGAGAGAGAAATGACCGGAATAGAAAAGGTAACCGGTTCTTGACACATTCAGTGCATAATCCCTTCCCGTGGTTATAGGAACAAGAAACTCTCCGGTAGACGGATCTGACATTGAATGGATAATGGTTTGTCCGCTATCGAGATCTATAAGCTCAAATCCCGCACCGAGTCTTTTCTTTGTATCTGAATCAAATACGGTTCCTTTCATATAGGAGACTTCGCGGGGACGTGCATCCGGGTGTAAATCAAATGAATAAATATCTCTCACTTTACCGGTCATCCTGTCAGATGCAAAATAACCGCGGTCACCCCTTGCATTTACAATGAGTCCCAGTTCATCAAAATGGGTATTCAGGGGATACCCCATATTTTCAGGTTCCTGCCAGTTACCTTCATCATCTTTCCGGGTAACGAACAGATCATACCCTCCCATTCCGGTATGTCCGTCAGAGGAGAAATAGAGTGTCATGTTATCGGGATGGATAAAGGGTGACATCTCATTCCCTGCAGTGTTTATTAACTCGCCCATATTAACAGGAGTGCCCCAAATGCCATTACCTGCAGAAACTGAATACCATATATCCATCTGTCCCTTGCCACCCCGCCTGTTACTTGCGAAATAGAGAACCTTGCCATCTGGTGATATTGAAGGTTGTGCTTCCCATGCCTGCGAATTAACCGGAGCACCTATATTCACAGGTTCGCCCCAACGGTCACCTACTCTCCCGGCAAAATATATATCACAGCTTCCCAATCCGTCCTCCCGGTTGCAGGCCGTAAAGAAGATAAATCTACCATCTGCCGTAACTGAAGGAGCTCCTTCATTCAAGTCCGAACTGATGGGTGGTCCTATATTCTCGGCACCACTCCATTCACCCTGATGATTACGGCTTATATAGAAATCCTCCCTCAGATTTGCAGGAACCCTTCTCCCTGAAGGATTCCTCATGGTCTGCCTTGTAAAGATAAGAACCTCCTCATCAGCTGTAAGGGTGGGCCAATATTCATCATCGCCGGTATTGACAGACGGGCCCAGATCCACCGGATCAAACGGAACCGGATTATTTTTAGCTTCTATTGCAAAATCACAGTTTTCAATTCTTTGAACCGCAATGTTTCTGTATCTTGCGGGAACATCATTTCTTTCAGAAAGTGCAAGGTAAGACCTGCGAGCCTCTCCGTACTCACCTATTGCCATCCATGTATTGCCCAGGTTGAACCACACCATAGGAAAGAAATCCGGATCCAGTGATATTTTCTTCTGATAATAACCGGCTGCTTCACGGAACCTTTTCATATCAAAACATACGTCACCGGCAAGCAGGAAAGCCTCTTTAAAATTCCCATCAGCCGCTAAAGCCCTTTTGAACAGATCAAGCGCCTCCTCGTATTCCAGAAGTTCATATTTTTCTATTCCTGAACGATAGAATCTTGCAGCACGGTTACTGCGGGTTGAAAGATCCTGTGCATATACAGAGAAAGACAAAAGCACAAGTACTATGAGAATAAAAAATCTCTTCATAAACATTGTAATCCGGTTGAAACGATCAGGGTATCCGCATAAATTTATGAGCCTGCAATGAAACATTCCACTTTGGGTTGGACTTAACATAATCTATAACGTCTGAAACAATAATATCGTATCGGCTCCATTCAGGCTGAAGGTAAAGCAGGCAATTGCCGCCAACCTTCCCGGCATTTTCTTCTGCCCATTCCAGGTCAGATTTGCCGGCTATTATTACTTTCAGTTCATCTGCTTTTCGGTATATCTCCGGCCGTGGAGGACTCTGTTGTTTCGGAGAGAGACATATCCAGTCCCATTCGCCTGTCAGGGGATACGCTCCGGATGTTTCAATAAAGGTTTTTATACCCCTGAACCTCAAGTTTGTGCATATATAATCGAGTGGATAGGATGAAGGTTCACCACCGGTAATTACAACCGCCTTTGCAGGAAAGGACAATGCCCTGGCTACTATTTCATCTGTTCTGACAAGAGGATGAAGATGCCTGTTCCAGGTAAATTTTGCATCACACCAGTTGCAACCTATGTCACAGCCGCCCAGCCGTATAAAATATGCTGCTTTGCCGGTATGATAACCCTCTCCCTGAATAGTGTAAAAATCTTCTACAAGTGGCAGTTTCCTGCCATCTTCAAAAACATCATCCATCAACAACAGTTTATGCAGGTAAATTTACTGAAATTCAACAGCCAGCTGAACCCGGCAAACTCCGGACAGTAAATGGAATTATTTCATAGCATGTCAGCCGTAGCAGGCGGACATTATGGACAGACTAAATATTCAATTTCTGCTGAAACCGAATGATTCGAGCATCCTGTCAAAAATACCTGTATTCTCATACATGCCGGTAAATCTTTCTGCTCCAGGACCCCAGGCAAATACCGGTTGCATGAGACCGGTATGTCCTCCCGTAGTAAATCCGGCGGTTATTTCGCGTGTCTCGGGATCATATCCGTGCAATGCCATGCCTCCGGTATCATGATCGCTTGTTATCACAACCAGGGTATTACCGTCGTTTTTGGCAAACTCCAATGCTTTTCCAACAGCCCTGTCAAAGTCAAGCATTTCATTTACAATATATTCGATATCATTGTCATGGCCTCCCCAGTCAATCTGTGCTCCTTCTACTATCAGGAAAAACCCTGAAGGATCCTGGTTTAGAATGCTAATAGCCTTCTCCACGGCATCAGGCAGCATGTCTCCCCTGCCTTCATCATATCTTGGAGGATGATTGGGTGCAACAAGACCCGCCATTTTACCCGTACTGACAGACATTACCTCGTCCATGTTGTAAGCCATCATATATCCCATCTCTTCAAGTTCGGAGAGAAGATTGCGCCCGTCTTCCCGGTTTTCAAAATGGTTTCTTCCACCGCCTATAAAAACATCAACACCCGAATTCACATAATCGAGGGCGATCTCCTCGGCCATGTTCCTGCTCGGCTGGTGTGCTATGAAAGCAGCAGGAGTTGCATGGGTCACTGCGCATGTTACGACAACACCTGTTGACAAACCGTTGTCAGAAGCAAGGTGCAGTATGCTTTTTACAGGATTCCCGTCGGGGTCCATGCCAATAAAGCCATTATTTGTTTTAACCCCGGTGGCAAGCGCCGTGCCTGCTGCGCCCGAATCGGTGGTGAAATTATCGGCCGAAGAGGTAAAAATGAATCCAATCTTTGTCAGTTGTTCCATGTTAAGCGGAGTTTCGCTGGCCAGGATTCCTGCCTGGAAATGAGCAAAGCTCATCCCGTCGCCAATAAGAAGAATAATGTTATCCGGTTTCTGATCCGTTTCAGCAGTACAGGATCCGAATAAAAACATTGCAATAAATGCAAATAATATAAGCCCTGATCTTTTCATAATTAATAAATTTATTTTGTAATATATAAAACTATCTCGATAACTAAAAGCAAAAATACTAAAAAAGGGGGGTAAATTGTTTACCTGACATTAAATAATTGTTAATCCCCGAAAAGCAGTGAGAGAAATAAATATGTTGCATGGAGACACTTTTGGAACATAATCAACTTGTTTACAAAATCTTATCATATCTCCTCAAACACCGGCAGGCTAAAACTTATCTGTCTGCAAGTGATAAGGAAATTAACAATAATAAGAATCCTTATCTGCCCGGTAATGAATTGAAATTGTAATTCCGGTGTTGACCTAAAATGACCTTACCGGTATTGACTTTAAATTATCATCCCGGCCCCTACGGTTTCATTTGTCGCCTCATCAATCAGCACCAGGCTTCCGGTAGTCCTGTTAAGCCTGTAGGGATCATAAAATAACGGTCTGGTAGTTTTAATCCCTATACATGCGATATCATTAAGGCCAACCTTCTTATCATCATTATCTTTTTCAAGAGTGTTGATGTTCATTTTATAATCCACCTCTCTTACAACGCATCTTACATCAGAGGTTGTATGCTTAACCGCGTATTTACCGTCTAGCTGCATGGGCTTCTGATTCAGCCAGCAGATCATAAGGCGTATCTCCTGGCCCGAGCGGGGTCCGTTTTTCAGTCCGGTGATCATGTCACCACGGCTGATATCCAGGTCATCCTCGAGGGTTATTGATACTGACTGCGGGGCAAGTGCAGACTCAAGACTGCTGCCGAACATATCAATAGTTCTTATCTTTGAGGCCATACCCGAAGGCAGAACCCTGACTGCATCACCCGCTTTCATTATCCCCCCCGCAAGTCTGCCGGCATATCCGCGGTAATCATGGTATTTATCAGACTGTGGACGTATAACATACTGAACCGGGAATCTCACATCAACCAGATTATGATCTCCGGCAATATGAATATTTTCAAGAAGATACATGAGTGTGGGGCCGTCATACCAGGAGGTGCTGGATGAACGGTCAACAACATTATCTCCGTATTTGGCACTTATGGGCACAAATCTGACATCTCTGATATCGAGTTTGCCGGCAAACTTCAGAAACTGGGCTCTTATGCTTTCGAACTTCTCACGGCTGAACCCGACAAGATCCATTTTGTTCACACAGATCACAACATGCGGAATCTGCAGAAGAGAGGCTATATAGGCATGTCTCAATGTCTGTTCAATTACGCCATGCCTTGCGTCAACCAAAATAAGTGCAAGGTTTGCAGTTGATGCTCCGGTAACCATATTCCTTGTATACTGTATATGGCCGGGAGTGTCGGCAATTATGAACTTTCGTTTTGGTGTGGCAAAATACCTGTATGCCACATCTATTGTAATACCCTGTTCTCTTTCGGCTCTCAGGCCGTCAGTAAGTAATGCCAGGTTGACCTCCTCATCACCTTTTCTTATGCTGGCTGATGTAATTGCCTCCATCTGATCTTCAAAGATCGCCTTACTGTCATAAAGCAACCTGCCTATAAGAGTACTCTTTCCGTCATCAACACTGCCCGCAGTAGTAAATCGCATCAGCTCCATATCAAGGTAACCGGGAGCAGGGTCTGAATTTGTATTTTGCATTTTTTATCTATTGAAAAGAAGGCCAGTATATAAAAACCCAACCTCAATGTTTACTATCTAATCAGAAATATCCCTCCTTCTTCCTGTCCTCCATTGCCGCATCTGAACGCCTGTCGTCATATCTTCCACCTCGTTCAGTTATCCTGGTAGCAGCAATCTCACTAATAATATCCTCAAGGGAGTTGGCAGTTGACAAGGTCACACCGGTGCAGGTTATATCTCCGATTGTCCTGCAACGAACATCCCTCTCTTCAACCTTCTCATTGTCCTTCATCTGCATAAACGGTGCCCAGGCAAGCCAGACTCCGTCACGATTAAACACTTTCCGTTTATGAGTAAAATAGAGGCAGGGAATTTCAATTCGCTCCATAAAAATATATTGCCATACATCAAGTTCGGTCCAGTTGCTTATCGGAAAAACCCTGAAGTGCTCGCCCATTATCTTCCTTCCATTGAACAGGTTCCATAGCTCCGGCCTTTGATTCTTGGGATCCCATTGCCCGAATTCATCCCGGTGAGAGAAGAAGCGCTCTTTAGCCCTCGCTTTTTCCTCATCGCGGCGCCCCCCTCCCAATGCGCAGTCAAACTTAAATTCCTCTATCGCATCCAGAAGAGTTACTGTTTGCAATACGTTTCTGCTGGCATTGACACCCCTCTCTTCCACCACCCTTCCGTTGTCAATTGTGTCCTGAACCAGCCTGGCGATACATGTGGCACCGGTCTTTTTCATCAAACCGTCACGAAAATCAAGGGTCTCCTGGAAGTTATGTCCGGTATCAATATGTAATAACGGGAAGGGTACTTTGGCCGGCCAGAATGCTTTCCGGGCAAGATGAAACATCACTATCGAATCCTTGCCACCAGAGAACAGCATCACAGGCCTTTCGAACTGGGCGGCCACCTCCCTGATCACATACATTGACTCAGCCTCCAGTTCCCGCAGATGATTGATCTTCAAATCTTTCATTACATATAATATTAATAACCGAAACAGCCATATTTTTTATGTCACTGTTATTCCGGCGAATTTGCAAATTTAACATAATTGGCAATGATAAGAAATCGGAAGTTAAAAAACCACCCGGTTAAAAAGGGGTGTTTAAATAGAAAACTAATTGATTCTTAACTAACGGGCCTGTTATATTCCAATTAACGTTATTGCCGTTCAGATATCAGGATATTTTACTGTTAACAATCTCCAGTATCTCTTTCTCAGCCCTGATGGTCTTCTCCTCAATATCCCGGGCTTTATTTAAAAGAGATTCGACAAATTCCCTGTCTTCTATTCCCTGAGCATTGATCCTCACATTCAGGAAGGCTCCTATTACGCATGATCTGACTGCTAGTGCACCCACCCCGGCATCGGTAACCGAATTGGGGTTGCCTTTATCCACCATTGCTTTGATCACCTCAAGGGACTTCCAGGCAGTCTCCATTATTCTGTAGGGTATCTCTATTGCATATTTGGTGGCATTCTCAATGGCCTGCTTCCTGTCAGCCTTCTCCCCGGCAGACTTTTTCGGCATTGAAAAGGCATTTATAATTGCATTGAAGGCATTTGTATCTTCATCAATAAGAAACATAAGTTCCTCCTGTAATGCCCGGCCCTTTTCTGCCCAACCAGAGAACTCCTCCCACCTTTCATCCCAGCCCCGCTTATGTGAGGAGAGATTGGCCACCATGGTGGCCAGGGCAACACCCATTGCCCCCATACAGGCAGATACTGATCCTCCTCCCGGAGCAGGTGATTCAGATGATGTTTCATCAACAAAGTCTGTCAGCGTGAAATCAACCAGCTTCTTTTTATCTTTAGCGGCCAGCACATATTCAATTATTTTCTCCCCGGGTTTGAAGGGATACAGGTCATCCAGTCCCATAGACTTAACAGCGATCTTGATAAGCTCCTTTTCTGAAACACCAACCGACCGCTGTTGTTTTTTGAGAAAATACCTTCCGGCATCCAGCATCGCCTTCAACGGGATCAGCCCCACTATTTCAGAGCCTGTAACCCTGACACCCCTGGCATCAGCTTTTCTGAACACCTCATCATATGCAATATGCACGGGGGTTATGCTTATGTTGGTCAGGTTCAGCGAGACCTGGGCAACACCAAACTCATCGATAAACCATCCGATACCCTTGACGGCCTTTAGTGATCCGGGTATCATAACGGGATTACCCTGCTCATCCTTTACTATCTCACCGGTAAGAGGATTGCCCTTTCGTTTCACCCGCCCCTTTTCGCGCACGTCAAATGCAATAGCATTTGCGCGGCGTGTGGAGGTTGTGTTGAGATTTACGTTATAGGCAACCAGGAAATCCCTTGCCCCTACAGCAACAGCGCCCGACCGTGCATTGAAGGCGGCAGGTCCGAAGTCGGGTTTCCAATCCTTCCGGCCCAGCTTATCGGGCAGACCCTCATACTCACCCGACCGGCAGTAGGCAAGATTCCTTCGTTTTTCATCATATGCGGCATTTTCATAACAGTATACCGGAATGCCAAGCTCTTCACCAATCCTGCCGGCAAGTTTACGTGCATACTGCACGGCTTCTTCCATAGTAATATTTGAAACAGGTACCATCGGGCAAACATCGGTGGCCCCGAACCTCGGATGGGCCCCTTTGTGTTTACGCATGTCTATAAGTTCAGATGCTTTTTTCACTGCTCTGAAAGCAGCCTCAACAACCTCATCAGGTGTGCCTACAAAGGTTACTACCGTCCGGTTGGTCGCTTTCCCCGGATCAATATCCAGCAACTGCACACCCTCAACTGATTCAATTTCATCGGTTATCTGCCTTATAATCGCCATATCATTTCCCTCGCTGAAATTGGGAACACATTCAATTAACTGCTTTTGCATAATAAACTGGTTTTTTATTTATAAAAATCTTCCGGACTCAAAAAGAGTCAAGCCCTGATTCAATCCTTTTACAATAAGCAATATTAGCAAAACAGATTCAAAATTCCCGTCTGTTGCAAAAAGTGATCAGCATCCCTTCATTCACTCTATGATCCGCCCATTTAGAATGACCTCGTCAATCAGATCGGAGCCATAGGCGTAGGGCATAAACTCATAACCGGGAATTTTTTTTGTAATGAAAATATTGGCTCTCTTGCCCCTTGCAATGGAACCAACTTCCTTTTCAACTCCCATGGCACAGGCCCCGTTTATTGTTACTGCATTAACAACCTCTTCCGGGATCATCTTTAGTTTGATGCAGCCCAGTGACATTATAAATTTCATATTGCCCGACGGAGATGAACCAGGATTGTAATCGGAAGCCAATGCCAGGGGAAGACCTGCTTCAATCATCTTCCTGGCCGGCGGATACTCCATGCCGAGGAAGAATGCCGCCCCCGGAAGCAAGGCCGGCATTGTCCCACTGCCGAGCAGGGCCTCAATTTCATCACTGCCGGTGAATTCAAGATGATCAACAGAAAGTGCATTATGCCTCACCCCCGCCTGAATTCCTCCCGAATAATCAAGTTCATTGGCATGTATCTTACCCCTGAGATTATACCTTTTGCCTGCCTCCAGTATCCTGTCGGTATCCTCAACAGAGAAAAACCCGCGGTCGCAAAAAACATCGATATAGTCAGCCAGCCCCTCCCCGGCAACACGGGGTATCATCTCATTTATCACCAGGTCGACATATTTCTCCCTGTTCCCCTTATATTCGGCGGGCAGGGCATGTGCCCCCAGGAAACTTGACCGTATGACAAGGGGTGTGGAATCCTTCAGGCGTTTTATTACCCTCAGCATCTTGATCTCATCATCTGTAGTAAGCCCGTAGCCGCTTTTGATCTCCACGGCACCGGTACCCATTTTGATGATCTCGTTTACCCTTTCCAGGGATTGCTCATACAGGTCATCTTCGGAAGTCTGCTGGAGCAGTTTTGCCGAATTTAGAATTCCCCCGCCCCTCTTTGCAATCTCCTCGTAAGAGAGTCCTCTTATCTTGTCAATATATTCAATCTCCCGGCTGCCAGCATAAACCAGGTGAGTGTGTGAATCACAAAATGAAGGAAAAACCAGTCCGCCGCCAGCATCGATCTCCTCAATTGCTTTCTTTTCCCCGAAAGGGATATCAGCCAAAGCCTGCGACAGAGAATCCATACTTCCGAAATCAGCTATCAGCCCGTTACTGATCAGCAACCAGGCATTGTCAAGCGACGGCAGTACAGCCATTGCAGCCCCGGCCACATTTGTACGCGGTGAGTCTTCAACCTGCACAAGCTTCTTTATATTTTTTATCAGCAGCATATAATCTGTGATTAAGTTATTTAGGATTCAATAACACGGGACTCTGCGAGATCAACAACCTGATTCATGCGGCCGGGATACTGGTAACTCAAAGCGTTCAGAACCCCCTTAACAAAAGGGCAATCATAACACCCAGGTAATTACCAACAGCATATCCTATTATTCCGACTGTAAGACCTGACACAATAATCTCCTTGTTTTTAAGCGCAGCGGCAACTACAGGAACAAACGGTGGAGAACAGATAAATGCGGTGGAGGTTATCATCAGGGTATCTGCATCAACCCTGAAAATCTTCGATAAAATGACCTGTACCAGCAATGAACCGAATACAGCCAGCGTGACGTACAAAAGTATTGAGGGACTTGCCGCGGCAAACCTCTGGATATCGGCCATTGATGCCACCACAATACTGAATACAAGTATAAGGTACATTCCCACTTCAAAGGTTTTCTCAGTCCGGTTGACCCAGGGAATCAATGAAGCAAATATTCCAAGCGTGGTAATTATAAGTATTACCACAGCCATTTGCGCACTCTCCGGCAATATCAGGCTTACTCCCCCTCCAATGGCAAAGATAAGTACAGATAAGCCAAAAGCCTTTAAAAGAGGGATGAAAATTTTCCTGGTAAATATCCCTTCATAGGGGTCCATGCCGTCAAAATCGTCAAATCCTGCTGAATCAGGGTCACTGTGCCGGTAAGCCGGTAAAAATGTCAGAAAGAAACGCTGACCTACCGACAACATGAACAGAAGGTAAAAAACACCGATGATCAGATCATATGTATGTGTGACAACATAAATTGTTTCATCCACATCCAGGGCCAGCTTGATTGATGCGAGATTGGGTGTTCCCCCCGTGTAGACACCGACAAGCAAACCGGATACCTTCCAAAGGTCATTGATGCCGTAACCGCTGAAAAGGAAATATCCGATGACCACAGTCGACAATACACCAACCAGGGCAAATACCATCGAAAGCATTGTGGTTCCCGCCACAGAGAACCACTTTTTGATATCAATCGAAAACAGAAGCAATGGTATAGCCAGGGGGATCGTAATGGTTGTCAGCATATCCTGTACAACTCCGCTTGATTCCAGCCGCGGAAGCAGTCCCACATTCCCCAGAATCAGTCCGACGATATAAGCGATAACAACAGCACCCAGCTTATTTACCCACCGGTAACGGTGACAGGCATGAAGGATCATAAGAGGAGCCAGAATATAGAAAAGTACAAGTATAATTGTTGCCATCTATCCCTTATTATATTATATAAAAGCAAAGAATAAAATAATCGGAGATATAAACAAAAAAACAATATGAAATCGGTATCGCCTGGTGCCTGTATCGTGTTGCACAAGCGCACTTGCACCTGATTTCCCGTTGTTTACCAACACATCTTGCAGAATATAAAAATTATTGGCACATGCAGGTATTTATTCAATTTATTATATTTTTGTGATCAGTAAACCACTAAATAATAAAATCGATGTTGCAGAAGAGTTTATGCATGCTGATAGTTGCAGTTTTACTTGCCGCATGCAGTTCAAATCAAACAGAAAGAGTATCAGATGACACTCTCACAGTTGAAGCCAGTATTTCAGATCTTCTGGCCGATCCCCTGGAATTTGATAACAGGAGCGTCAAAATTGAAGGTGTGATTTCACACGTATGCCGTCATAGCGGAGATAAGATGAGGATTTTGCAGGATGGATCAGATCTCAGTATACTGGTTATGCTGGGTGATTTCACGGGGCAGTTTGATACAGAGTCTGAAGGAATGAGGGTTTCCTTAGAAGGCCTTATGGTTACAGAAGTTACCAACTTCGATGAACTTGAGGCACACAGCCACGAGGACGAGGATCATGACTGCGAAAGCACACGTGAAGCTGTGGAGGCCATGAAGGCAAAAGGTCTGGATGCGACCATCCGTTCATATATTGCACTCAGCCAGTACGAGGCCAGGTAAGAAAACTTGCCATTTAATTATGCGCTTACGTAAACTAAACAGGGTTCTGCACAGGGATCTTGGGTATATTTTCTTCGGGATGACCATCATATATGCCCTCTCGGGCATTGCCCTCAACCACAGGCATGATTGGAACCCAAGCTATATCATCACCCAGGAGGAGTTTGTCACAGATATTGAGATTGGCCCGGAGCAACCCGACAAGGATTATGCCCTTAAGATGCTGGAAGATCTGGGTATCGATGCAAATTACAGGACCCATCTCCTGGCAGGAGACAATTTCAGGATCTTTGTTGAAGGTGGTTCAGTAAACATCAATATCAGCGAAGGCAGGGGAAATCTTGAAATAATCAGGAAGAGGCCTCTTTTCAACCAGATTAACTACCTGCATTACAATACTCCCCGGAAATTATGGACCTGGTTTTCGGACCTTTATGCCGCCAGCCTTATTATTATTGCCATAACAGGGCTTTTTATTATAAGGGGCAGGAACGGCATCACCGGCCGCGGAGCCTGGCTCACAACCCTGGGAATAATAATTCCAATTGCTTTTCTCTTTTTTTACCTTTAATGACGTGGTTCGCTATTGCCGGATGAACCGTATATCTAATCACACGGTCTGAAGCTCTTATCGTACTGGTGCATTGCCCGTGCGCTCATGCCCATGCTTGAAAATCCCCCGTCATGAAACAGGTTCTGCATGGTTACCTTGCGGGTAAGATCAGAGAAAAGGGTTACGCAGTAATCGGCACACTCTTCGGCGGTGGCATTACCAAGCGGCGACATCCTCTCGGTGAAGTCAACCAGCGAATCAAATCCCTTAACCCCGCTGCCGGCTGTCGTCATTGTTGGTGATTGCGAGATGGTGTTTATCCTGATTTTCCTGTCTCGCCCGTAAATATAGCCGAAGCTCCTGGCAATGGATTCCAGCAGGGCCTTGGCATCTGCCATATCGTTGTAACCATAGAGCGTGCGCTGGGCGGCAACATACGAAAGAGCAACAACCGACCCCCAGTCATTTATGGCATCCATCTGACGGGCCACCTGCAGGATCTTGTGAAATGACAATGCCGAGATGTCAAGAGTCTTATGATAAAAGTCGTAATTGATTTCATCGTAAGGAATGCTTTTCCTCACATTCGGTGACATGCCGATAGAATGGAGAAGAAAATCTATCCTGCCATACTTATCCATGGCTCCCGAGAATAAATTTTCAAGATCTTTTACATCGGTTGCATCGGCTTTTATCACTTCGGTATTGCATGATTCAGCCAGTTTGTCTATTTCGCCGAAACGTATGGCTGCCGGTGCATTTGTAAGGATAAACTCACCACCCTGCTGATATGCCTTTTCGGCAACTTTCCAGGCAATTGATTTTTCATTGAGCGCACCGAAAATGATACCTTTCTTTCCTTGAAGCAGATTACAAACCATTTTTTTATTTTTTTAAAAACCAGGAAATAATTTAAAACTGACAAAAAATATTTGCCATTTTGCGGGATAAATATACAACCTATTACTAATAATAGGAAAAATCTCCCTGCTTAATTTAGAATTATTCTAAAGCCTGATCCGGAATACCTTAACTGCCAGTAAATTAAATTTAGAATCAGTAGTTTGGATGAGTGCAATACTGAAAGTAAAAAATTATTAAAACAGGTAATTAAGACCGATATACAGTCCTCCTCCTCCATCCCGGTTATCGAGAGGTTTTCCGTAATCAACGGCGACAATGAAGTTTTCATTCATCGCTATCCTGAAACCTCCTCCCAGGGTAAGGTGCAAAGACTCCTCCCCGCTATTGTAATACTGGAAAAACTCAGAACCCGCAGGTACATCAATCTCTCTCTCACCTACAACCTGCCCGGCATCCATAAAGCCGTTAAATGCCAGGTAGATATTCTGATTGAACAAGACAGTCCTGTAAAACTTCCAGCGAAGTTCAAAATTACCAAAAGCAATTCCGTCTCCTACCACACGGTTACGCAACATGCCTCTTACCGTTCTGGATCCTCCCAGTCCGTCAGTATTGGATGAAAGAGAAAAGGAGTTTATCATATAGGGTAACATATAGAAAGGCACATTACCACCCAGGGTTCCCTGGTAATTAAGCCTGTAGGCAAATGAGAGGTCATTTTCAATTATGGTGAAATACTGCCTGTGGGTAAGAGACAGCCTCGAATATGCAAAATCGCCGTTACCCATAAATCCGGGTGCCGCAAATACTACAGCTTCAGACCATATTCCCGACATGGGATTGGATTCATTATCGCGGGTATCATAAACTACTCCGAGCTTGAAGTGATGTGTACTGCCACCGTCCTTTTCCTCCCGGGATATCACTCCCCAGTCAACATACCGGTCGTATAAACCGGGGACTTCATCAAGGCCGGGAAGCCTGTCCTCCTCATCCTGACCCTCATTCAGGGCGTCAATATCAACCGGTCCGATTGTGTTACGCATTAATCCTGCTCCGGCTATCCACCTTAGTTCTCTTCCCGATAATCTGCCCTGGAAATCAAGCGTAAAGCGGAACATGTTCCTCTCGTGCCTGTAAAACATGCGGCTTCTGTAATCATCGTCCGAATCATCCTCCCAAAGTGAATTGTATACCGCATTATAGCCGTTGAACCCGTAAAAGTCCAGTGCTTTTTCAGTAAAATAACTTAAATCGGCCGTTACCCTTATACTGGGTATCAGGAATTCGCTGTCATAAAAAAGCCTGTTTATTCCACTGCCCTTCGTGTAGCGTGATATCTCCGCATAGATCTTATGCAGATACTTAGGGTATGATGAACCGTCTCCATAATAATAGAAGTCCACCAGTCCCCCATACTGAAAACCGAGATCCGTGTTATAGGATAAAGCTGGGAGTGCCCCGAAGGTCCATCCGGTCTTTCCGGGGTTCTCCTCATCATTGTTTGCCATCAGGCCTGATGCACCGGCCAGCAAAAAGGTAACAGAAACAAAAAATGGCAATGTCCGGTTTCGTATTGTGCTCATATAGTGTTCTTTTTAATGTGTAATTAAGAAACAATAATTAAGCAAGAAAAAGAATAAAAAGAATATTAAAAAATAAATTCATCTGTTTTTGATTTTTTTCATCCGTTTGTTTGTAATTTACGCATAAAAAATTGACCTGCGGTCGATTTCTCATTCTAATTTCAACACATTGCAGTAATATTGATCCGATGAGAAATTAATATATTTGATTCTACCATAACCAAAACCAAATCCAAATGCAATTATTCAGAAAAATTCTCAGGTAACAGGCATCGTTTTGCTTATTCTCCTTGTAGCAGGCTTTATAATTATTAGAAACATATCAAGAAAAGCACTGCCGGATTATAACCTGGATGTTACAATTGAAGGTCTTGCAGGAGAAGTGACGGTAATAAGGGATCCACATGCAGTACCGGCAATAATTGCGGAAAATGAGAATGACCTCTACCGGGCCGTCGGATATGTAATGGCCCAGGACAGGCTCTGGCAGATGGACCTGCTAAGAAGGGTAACAACCGGCCGGCTGTCGGAAATGTTTGGAGAAGATATGGTTGACACAGACCTGCTGTTACGTTCGTTGCGTATTCCCGAAAAAACAGAGCTGGTTCTCCGGCAAACCGACCAGGAGGTGATGAATGCCCTGGAAGCATTCTCCGATGGAGTGAACCAGTTCATAGACATGAACCGAGGTAACCTGCCCCCAGAGTTTACTATTCTCGGTTACGAACCTGAATACTGGGAGCCGTCACATTCAGTCAACCTTACCGGTTATATGGCATGGGACCTGAACATGGGCTGGTCTACCGAGGTAGTATTGCATAAACTGCGGGAAAAGATTGACGACGATAAGTTCAGGGAACTTATACCCGACCTTGATATGCACCCAAGCTATGTTTTTCCGGCAGGGATGCTCTCAAAAGCAGAGCTCCGGTCGGTACTCATGGAGCAATCGTCGAAACTACAGGAAAAAGGGCTCCTTATCTTTAGCGGGAGTAACAACTGGGCAGTATCGGGAGAGAAGAGCACAACGGGCAAGCCCATATTTGCCAACGATATGCACCTGGGACTATTTGCACCGGGTATATGGTACCAGATGCACCATATCATAGAGGGAGAGCTTAACGTTACTGGTGTCGTACTCCCCGGCCAGCCCTTTGTCATTTCAGGCCACAATGAAAGAATAGCCTGGGGGATGACCAACGTGATGCTGGATGATATGGACTTCTATCTTGAAACAGTAAATCCTGATAACCCACGCCAGTATATGTATATGGGGGAATGGATAGATATGGAGGTGCGCACGGAGACGATACAAACCGGAAAAAACAGTTCTGTTGAAAAGGAGCTCCTCTTTACACACAGGGGCCCGGTTATCTCCGATTTCAAAGACGTGGATGATCAGGTTATCTCGATGAAATGGACAGGTAATGAATACAGTAACGAGGTACGAAGCGTATACCTCCTGAACCGGGCCGGTAACTGGGAGGAGTTCAGGGAGGCTCTCACCACATTTTTGTCAGTCAGCCAGAACATCAATTATGCTGACGTAGATGGCAATATTGGGTTGCAGACCGCTGCGGGTATACCAATCAGGGAGGGCAGAGGAATATTCATTGTCTCGGGTGAAGACAATACATACGACTGGAAGGGGTTTGTACCCTTTGAGGAATTACCTTCGGTGTATAATCCGCCATCAGGTTTTGTCGCTTCTGCAAACAACAGAACAGTGCCTGATGATTATCCCTACTATATAAGTTACTGGTTCGACCCGCCAAACAGGTACGATCGCATAAGTGAGATGCTGATGGAAAAAGAGAGGCTTTCGACAGACGATTTCAAGGCAATAATGGGAGACAAGAAATCAAAAATGACTGAAAGGATCCTTCCTCGACTGCTCCATGAACTTGGAGGTATATCAAGACCAACAATAACCGGACGTCGTGCAATTGAGATGCTTGCCGGATGGGACCTGACCTACGGTCCGGATCGTGCGGAACCACTGATATTCGAAAAATTCTACATGCAGTTTATTGAAAATCTGCTTCTCGCAGATATGGGAGAAGAGCTTTACAATGAGTTTATCGGAAGTAAAATACTTGTACGCAATCTTGTTGACCAGATATGGTTCAGAAGAGAATCGGCCTGGTTCAAAGGAGACAAAACCCAAACTGGCCCCGGCACGTTTTCAGATATAGTGCACAAAAGCTTTTATGAAGCAATCGAATGGGCAGAGCTCAATTTCGGACCTAATCCTGACAGATGGGCATGGGGAGATGTTCATAAGCTCACTCTTGACCATCACATCGGATCTGTAAGGATTATCGACAGGTTGTTCAAACTTAACAGGGGGCCATGGTCGCCGGGAGGAAGCTTCCATACAGTATGCCCCTATTCATACAGCTTCACAAATCCTTTTGACATTAATCACGGGGCTTCACAGAGGCATATTTACTCAACCGGCAACTGGGACGATTCCTTCTCGGTAATTCCCACGGGAACATCAGGTATTCCTGCAAGCGATTACTATTGCGATCAGACTGATATGTATGTCAATGGTCTCTACAGGGAGGATGTTTTTTCAAAAACGAAGGTTGAGAATGCGGGAAGGTACAGGATGAAAATGATCCCGGCACAAAACAAAGATTAAACCAGGAATGGTCATAATTGCCGTCATCATTCTCCAAGCAGTTCACGTGCATTTACAAGAGCAGCCTCAGACAGTCCGTCGCTGCTAAGCATCCTGGCGATCTCTTTGACCCTCTCATCATGGCCAAGCAGCCTGATCCTTGTATGGGTGGCATCATCAACATCCTCCTTGTACACATGAAACTGCTGGTCTCCCTTGCCTGCAATCTGAGGAAGATGGGTAATATTGATCACCTGCATATGGCCGGACATTTCTTTCATTATGGTACCCATCCTGCCGGCCACCTCACCTGATACACCTGAGTCGATCTCATCAAATATTATGGTAGGCAATGCCATGGTTTTAGCTATCAGCGATTTCAGACTAAGCATAACCCTTGACATCTCTCCCCCTGAGGCTACACGAGACAGTTCCATCGGCGCCGACTGCCTGTTGGCTGAAAAAAGAAACACCACCCTGTCGGTGCCG
>SL_3KL_010_SEDDRAFT_10000348_pt1 | contig 36549 bp, 28 predicted proteins | sample SodLakKL_010_SED_2_FD_10381 | JGI IMG/M metagenome (IMG submission 10381) | reverse complement strand
AAAGATGAGTTGAGTATGTTGCAAAATACACCCTCTGAAATCAGCGGATAGCCGATGCGAAAAGGAATCATAACAATATTGATTATCGGATTATGCAGCGGATTGTGGATAGCAGCGCAGTCCTGGTCGAAGCATCTTGCGGTATCAAAAATTACCGTACACGGTACAATGCATATTGATAGTCAGGAGATTTTACGGATGGTTGCGTTATCTGACACGGTATTGTTTGAAGATATCGATCTCGGTGAAATTCAACGACGGGTGGAGCAGCATCCATATGTCAGGAGTGTATCGGTAAATCGCGATTTCCCGGCAACGATTCGTATAACCGTAAAAGAAAGGACCCCGGATGCTTTGCTGGTTGGTTCACGGATGGCCATATTGGATGAAGAGAATATTGTCATGCCGGTACGGCATGGAAATATTCTGGAAAACCTGCCCATTATTTCCGGCGAGTTTTCGATTCCGGAAACAGGTGATACCCTGAGGCAACCAGGCGTCGGGCAGGCATTACAGATTATCCGGGCAACGAGAGATAGTGATGAAATAATACATCATCTTTTTTCTGAATTACGGGTGCTCGAGACCGGCGGGTTGGTAGCATATACTACCGATTATGGGGTGCCGGTATATTTGGGTGATAGTATCACCGCTCAGCAAATAGTAGCATTTAAAGAGTTTTGGTTACAGGAAGTTGTTTCCGTCGGTGCAGATCAGCTACAGAGCATTGATTTGCGATTTGACGATCAAATAGTGGCCCGGTGGCGGACAGGTAGATAACGGTATTTATAATAGTTAATTATGGTGAGATGAGCGTATGCAAAATGACATAATCGTAGGACTTGATATCGGTACAACGAAAGTATGTGCGATCGTTGCAGCCGAAGAGGATGACGGCAGGGTAAATATTCTCGGTATCGGACGAAGCCCGTCCGATGGATTGACCCGCGGCGTTGTTACGAACATAGATAAAACCGTGAAATCCATACAACGAGCAATTGAGGAGGCCGAGGCACAATCGGGTGTCAAGATTGAGCGTGTGAATGTTGGTATTGCAGGTGAGCATATACAAAGTTTTCAGAGCCGGGGAGTGATCGCGATCAGTAATTCCGATAATGAAATCATGCAATCGGACGTCGATCGCTTGATTGAAGATACCAAACGGGTCGCTTTGCCCGCAGACCGGCAAATTCTACATGTTGTCCCGCAGGAGTTTATAATCGACGGTCAGGATGGAGTATATGATCCTGTTGGAATGTCGGGTGTTCGGATGGAAGCCAATGTACATATCATAACCGGATTGGTGACCGCAGCACAGAATATATATAAATGTGTACAGCGGGCAGCTCTCGATGTAGAAGATATGGTGCTCGAACCGCTTGCATCAAGCTATGCCATACTCGATGATGAAGAAAAAGAGGTCGGAGTAGTTCTTATTGACATCGGTGGGGGAACCACAGATCTCGCCGTTTTTGAAGAGCGTACTATCCGTCATACGTACGACAGCGGTGTGGCGGGTCAGAAAGTAACGGATGATATTCGTAAAGGACTCGGCGTGTTGAAAGAACAGGCCGAGCGCTTAAAACGTGAACATGGTTGTGCATATATGCCATCAATAATCGATACTGAAGAAATTACGTTACCCGGTATCGGTGGCCGTGCACCACTTGAGATTGATAATCGTCTGCTCTGCCAGATTATTCAACCCCGTATGGAGGAAATTCTTGAAATAGCCGCAATGGAGATTAAACGTTCAGGGTATTCAAAACATCTTTCGGCAGGTGCGGTGTTAACCGGCGGTGGCTCACTTATAAAAGGTACGGTTGATCTGGCACAGGAAGTCCTCGGTATGCCGGCAAAGCTCGGTATCCCGACAGGATTCCGTGCCGGTTTGGTCAAGGAAGTTGAAAACCCGATCTATTCAACGGCAGTCGGTCTTATTTTACACCGGTTAAAAAATAATGAGAAGGCAACCCTTGATTTTAACGGTAAAAACAGAGGAGCAAATTTTAAGAAAGTTATCGAGCGAATGAAATCCTGGTTCGACGAACTATAAAAGTTTATAATAAAAATTAAGTATTGAGTAATACACAAAGCCCACACCCAATATATAAGGAGGTTAACGTGATTGAACTTGATGTAACAAAACACAACGGCGCTCAGATTCGAGTGGTTGGTGTCGGCGGCGGCGGCGGAAACGCTGTCAATAGTATGATCGAAAAAGGGCTTCAGGGTGTTGAATTTATTGCCATCAACACCGATCTACAAGCCCTTGAACGAAACGGTGCAAAACACAAGATTCAGGTCGGGAAAAACCTGACCAGGGGTCTCGGTGCCGGTGCTGATCCGCAAATCGGACACCGGGCGGTTGAAGAAGACCGTGACGAAATAGCCCAAACAATGGACGGTGCAGACATGGTATTCATTACCGCCGGTATGGGAGGCGGAACCGGAACCGGTGGCGCGCCGATCGTTGCAAATATTGCCAGAACTGTTGGCGCACTGGTTGTCGGTATCGTAACCAAACCGTTTAACTGTGAGGGAAAGCGGCGTTCGTCACAGGCGGAGATGGGTATCGAAGAACTGAAAAAGCACGTCGATACGTTAATAGTAATACCGAATCAGAAATTGCTTTCGATAGTAGAGCGGAATACATCATTAGTAGATTCATTTAATGTGGCTAATGATGTTTTATATAATGCCACCCGCGGTATTTCGGAGTTGATCACGGTACCCGGTTTGATCAATGTCGATTTTGCCGATGTCAGAACCGTGATGCGCGAGATGGGTGATGCATTGATGGGTACCGGTATCTGCAAAGGCGAGAATCGTTCGATCGAAGCTGCTCAATCGGCAATATCGAGCCCGCTGCTTGAGGGTGTTTCGATTTCCGGTGCACAGGGAGTTCTGGTCAATGTAACAGGTGGTAAGAACCTTTCGCTTGTAGAAGTTGACGAAGCTACTAACGTGATATATGAGGCTGCTGGTGACGATGCGAATATTATACTCGGCGCAGTCGTTGATGACCGGCTCGATGAAGAGGTGATGGTAACCGTTATTGCCACCGGCTTTAACCGAAAACCGGCGCAACGTACGGCAAAACAATCGAAGATACTTGATCATATACCATCGGGTGTGCAGGATCTAAAGCGTCTGGATGAGCCGGCATATATGCGGCGTGGTATCGATCTTTCGGTTAATCATTATCGCGGCAGTGAAGAGCGCACCGAGCGCGATAAAGAGAAAGAAAAAATCGATAAGCAAAATCCGGACAAGCCGGCATTCTTGCGTAAAATAATGGATTGAATTGTAGCATACGCTCGAAGGGCATGCCATATCTGTTTGGGTGTGGAATGGTGTGTCCTTCTCTCACCCCGGCCGTCGCTCTTCCCCCAGGCGGCGGCCGGATTTAATACGCAGTATATCCGCTTTTTATTATTTAAAGGATATAAACGAATAGTTTCTGTAAGTTCCACCATTCCGGTGATACACCATGCTCACGATTGATCGCGTTCTTCGGCTATTCCTGCTTCTCATTGCTGTTCATACGTTCGGTGTGGGAGTTGTACTCATCATTGCCGGTAGTGATATTATGATGTTGTTCGGTTTTCCCGAACTTGAGAGCAGGTTTTTTCAAATGCAGGGGGGCGTTTTTCATCTGTTGATTGCATACGTATACTGGCTTGCATACCGTGATCCGGTTCGGAATGAACATCTCGTCATATTCATTATTATCGTGAAAACGACCGCAGCGGTTTTCCTCTTCTCGTATTACTTTTTTATTGAACAGGTTATTATGGTTTTGTTGTCAGGCGTTGTGGATGCTGCGATGGGAGCAATATTGTATTGTATGCATCGTCAGTGGAGATTAATGCAACATATGCAGTAATAATTCGTATGCCATTCCGTAGATGACTAAAACTACGAAAGGATTAGGTATGCGTATAGTACTGCTTTGTATGTATATCCACTGTTTTATACTTACCGGATTTTCACAGCCGTTTGTACCGGATATCGATCGCTCGGAGAAGACGCAGGTGCTTGTTCTGGCAACGGCTCATCTTGCCGAGATATTTGACAACACCTTTGACCAAGTCTGGTTATCTTCTTTACTTGATACATTGGAACGATTTGATCCGTCTATCATTGCAGTTGAGGAAGTGCCATCCCATATACTACACTATATGGAATACGACGAACACTGTTATGGATTTTTCACTGAGATGTGGCCTCGCACCCGGATCGAAATGGGAAGAGAACTACAGATGATTCTTGGTAAAAGCAGACCGGAAGCCGAATTAATGGCGGATTCATTGCTGCAAGCGTATGGAGATAATACCATCAAACCTGAAGAACGCATTACATTGATTAAATATTTAATTGCGGGATATGATCGGGTTACTGCGACACTGCAATGGAGGTATCTTCCCGAATCATACCGCAGTTCTGAAAATATTGAAGGACTCCCGACCAATATTGTTAATTATCTGAACCGATTTGCAAATTCACGAAATGAAATAGCATCAATTGGAATAGCACTGGCACAAAGACTGAACCACAATACCATTGCCTCGATCGATGATCATCAGGATGCCGATATAATCATAGATATATTTGAAGAATTCAGCCAGAAGCTCCGGGAGCATGATGCTTTTAAAATGTTTCAGGATTTATATGAACGGTACCGGCAGGAAGAAAAAGAAATGATTGATGCGGCGATAACTAAAGGTGCCCTTTATCCGTTATTTGAACACTGGAACTCACCTGAATATCTCGATCTTACTATGGAGCAATTTAAGGTATATTTTCAAACTGATTTTTCAAATAAATGGGATCGAAGGCGGATGGCGCAGCGTGAAGTACGGGATTTGAACATTGCATCGAATGTTCGTCGATTGTCGGCATATTATCCCGGAGAGCGAATACTGGTTGTTATCGGTGCAAGTCATAAACCGTTCCTTGATGCGTATTTAGCCCAGATGGTCGATATTGAGATCGTTCATTTTAATACGTTGCACAAATAAAGCGGAGGATGTATGATCGCTCGAATATGGCGAGGCAGCACTTCGGCAGAGGATGCCGAATCGTATCTGGAGTATTTGCGACAGACCGGTATAAAAGAATATAAAGCAACTGATGGCAACAGAGGAGTGTACGTATTGCAAAAAATTGAAAAAGATGAAGCGGAGTTCATCCTGCTATCATTGTGGGATTCGTACGATGCGATCAAGGAATTCGCCGGTGAAGATTTCGGCAAAGCGGTTTTTTATCCGGAGGATGAGCGGTATTTGGTAACAAAGGAACTAACGGTCGTACATTATTCAGTTATTGAGTGATATTTGTTGAGTGAAAAAATGAAGTCCGTATGGGAGGATAGCAGCCCCCATACGGACGACGTGACAGTATTTAATTAATACAACAAATGCTCTCTAAAGAATTTTAACACCGTTTCAGAATAATGCATCTGCTGGATTACCTCGGTCAAACCGTGTCCGCCCCGTGGATATTTTATATATTGGACGGGAATTTCGTCGAGATCCTTTCCTCGCAGAACGTCATACGCCATTTTTAAACCGACCCATAATTCCTGCCCTTGTCCCACCGGTACCCGCTCATCGTCAGCACCATGTAATATCAAGAGCGGTGTTTGATTTTCGGGTTGCACCGCCCGCTCGAGATACCAGATGGGTGATCCTTCCATAATAGGAATGCGATGCCGTTCATTAAAATGCCACATATCGAAGTGTACGAGCGATTGTTCGTAAGGAATATCCGATGTGCCGAGATCCGAAATCCAATTGGATATACCGACAAACATCGCCGATGCAGCAAAATTACCTGCATAGCGGGTAGCTGCAAGTGCAGAGAAATATCCGCCGTATGAACCACCCGTTATACCGACGCGGTTCCGATCGATCAATCCCTGTTCGGCCAGATACTCTACACCGTCGATGACGTCGGTGAATTCTTTTCCACCCGGATCGCCATGATTTGCTTTGCCGAACTCAACACCGCGGCCAGTACTTGCACGATAATTGGGTAGAAAAACCATAATACCGTTGTGCGAATACATTTGCGTCATTACCGAGTAAGATGTGTTCCAGCCATGGGTATATGCAGCCTCAGGGCCACCGTGTATCTGACAGATGAGTGGATATTGTTTGCCTTCCCCATAGTCCAACGGTTTAAGAAGCAGACCCGTAATGAGCAGTCCGTCGCTGGCTTCGTATTCAACATATTCATAGTCGTTGAATTCCATCTCGTCGAGTATCGGATTATGGTTGGTGATCCAGTTGATGCTCATCATTTCTGTATTGCCGACAAAAACCTCCGGTGGATGATTGAATGCAGATGCATTCGTGGTAAATGTTTTTCTGTCGTCTGCGAAATGTGCCGAGTTAAAATTCGGATTATCCTCATCGAAGATAATCGTTCGTTCACCGCCCAGATGGGGAATAGTACTCATCCTTGTCCATACCTTTTCTTCGGATATGAATACAAGGGTGTTGTTGTCCTGCCAGTCAACCCAGACAGCGGTTCCTTCGAACCCGGGATTTACTTCCCATTGCTCTCCTGTTGCAACATCGGCGACGAAAAGCATGCCGTCGATCGGGTCGCTTATATCAACGCCGCCATGCCATGCAACGTGCAGGCCATCCGGTGACCATGCCATAGTACCAAGTTTACCTTCGGTCTCGGTAAGTAGACGCGGTTCGCCGGTGCCGTCAGCTTGAATAATATACATGCTTTTGAACATAAAAGAATGATCTACGGTCGGGAGCGGACTTGCCTGATATAATATTACTTTTCCGTCGGGCGACCATTCCAGCGACCAAACCGATTTGTCGTCAACGGTAAGCTTTTCAACTTCATCACTTTTTAAATCCTGTACATATATCCTGCGATGTAGAAAATAATCTGCTTCGATAATCCAGTCCTCTTCCTGGCGTTCGATCTCAGGTGGTTTTTTATCAGATGCAATATAGGCAATGCGTTCACCGTCTGGTGCAATTTGAAAAGCTGCGACCGGTGTTTCCGATCGTGTAACCAGTTTTGCTTCACCGCCGGTTACCGGTATTCTGTACACCTGCATCCCTTCCCGGACAGCCGGTCGATTCGACCTGAAGTAAATGTACTTCCCATCGGGTGACCATTGAATGTCGGCTACATTATACGGCTGGTGGGTGAATTGAACCGGATCTCCTCCGATTGCTGGTACAACAAACAATTCTGTATACGGACCGCCACGCTCATCTTCAGGGCTGCGTTGTTTTCGTTTAATATAAGCAACCCTCTCTCCGTCAGGTGAGATAGCCGTGCTGGTAACGAATTCAAGATTAACCACAATCTCGGGTGTGAGAAGAGAATGTTCTTCAGCTGATGCAGATGTGATTGTAAGAAATAAAAGTATGATAGGTACAATAAATGTTTTTTTAGATAGCATGGATTCCTCCGGGTAGCGTTTATATTAGGTGGTATAGCTAATACCTGAATGCAACGTTTATTTTAAAAACACATTATTATTTTCTCTTTTTCAATCTGAATATTTGGTATACTCAACCGGTTTTAAATGTTTTTTGAAAAACTCCAGTACCGTGTTCGAAAAGTGCAATTGTTGCCGGACTTCCCCTGTTCCGTGGCCTGCACGAGGATAGGAAACAAATGTCACGGGTATTTCTTCACGGGTCATTCCGCGATGGTGCTTATATGCGAGTTTGAGGCCGTTATATAATTCAACTGCTTGACCATACGGAACTCTTGCATCCATTTCACCGTGAAGAATAATTAAGGGCGTTTCATTCTCTTCCTGAACGGCTCGTTCAAGATACCAGATCGGTGATGCTTCCATAATTCCAACCCGGTGTTCGTTTTGGTAATGTGCACGATCGAAATGTACCAGGATATTTTCAAGAGGTGTATCAGTCATTCCCACCTTGGAAAACTGGTTTGAAATACCAACCCAGCTTGCTGCTGCGGTAAAGCTTCCGGCATATCGTGTCGCAGCAAGATTGGCAAAATAACCCCCGTATGAACCACCCACGATTCCAACGCGGTCCCGGTCGATCAATCCCTGTTTGTCAAGATATTCAACACCATCGATAACATCGGTAAATTCCTTACCTCCGCCGTCCTGATGGTTCGCTTTTGCAAACTCAACACCACGACCTGTGCTGGCACGGTAATTTGGAAGGAATACCATATAACCTTGTTGTGAGTAAAGCTGTGTCATCGCTGCGTATGATGTATTCCAACCGTGAGTATACGCTGCTTCAGGACCGCCATGAATCTGGCATATAAGAGGATAGCGCTCACCTTCACGGTAATTAACAGGTTTTAGTAATAAACCGGTAATTATAAGACCATCACGTGCTTCATATTCAACATAGTCATAATTCTGAAAGTCGGGCTCCGCGAGAGCAGGATTATGATATGTGATTCGATTCATTTCAGTTGTAGTAATATCACCGACAAATATTTCGTTTGGATGATTATAATTCGACCCGATAGCAATAAATGTTTGTTTGTCGTCTGCAAACTGTGCCGATGTAAATTCAGGATGTTCGCTTTCATCAAACAAAATTGTTCGCTCGCCGCCGCGATATGGAATACTGCTCATACGGGTCCAGGTTTTTTCTTCCGATGTGAACGCAAGTGTGGTATCATCTATCCACCTTACCCATGTAACTGTTCCTTCAAAATCCGGTGTTACCTTCCACACCTCACGGGATGCCATATTTGCAACAAAAATCGTTCCTTCGGTCGGATCGGAAATATCAACCGCACCGTTCCAGGCAACATGTCGACCGTCAGGAGAGAAAGCCATTCCACCCAGTTTACCCTCGGTATCGACAAAAACTTCGGTATCATCTGTTCCAGCCACATCGACAAGGTACATATTTTTAAACATAAACATCTGATCAGTGTCAGGATATGGACTTGCCTGAACAAGGATTTTTACACCATCGGGAGCCCATTCATACTCCCAGACCGTTTTATCAAACTTTGTGACCTTGTCTGTTTCTTTTGTGGAAAGATCCATCACATATACCCGGCGGTGACGCTGATATTCATCTTCGATTCTCCAGTCATCTCCGGCTTCTTTTCGTTGCCGAACCAGTTCCGGTTCCGGATCTTGTAAAACATATGCGAGTTTATCACCATCGGGTGATAGGCGATATGAGAGAACCGGTGATGATTCTTCAGTGACTATTTCTGCTTCACCACCTTTAGAGGAGATACGATATACCTGCATACCGGGATGTATCTCGCGCCGGTGAGAACGAAAATATATATATTCTCCGTCAGGGGACCATTGCAGGTTAGCAACGTTGTGCGGCCTGAAAGTAAACTGTTCGGGTTTGCCTCCTGCAACCGGAACAACAAACATTTCAGTGTAAGCCGAACCCCGTTCTTCGTCAGGTGTCCGTTGTACCCGTCGAACATAGGCAATTGTTTCACCATCGGCTGATATGGCTGCGTTGGTTACTACTTCGAGGTGTATTACCATTTCGGGAGTTAAACGATTTTCTTCTGTAGTCGAGAGATTTGGAATAAAGAATAAAATAAATAGACATACGTATATTGCACGATGGAAATAAGGCATTACTACCTCCGGGAAAGAATTTCGAAAAACAAACAAATTACGCTGGTATAGAAATGAAAATTAAAACTATTAGACTATAATATATATATTCTAATGATTATCGGCAAGATATGGAAGAGAAAGTGTAATTGCATTCCAACTATACCCTTCGTATATTGCATAAAATAACCTTCCAGATTAAGAAATCTTTATAGTAGTTTAGATGGACAAATTTGTCATTCAAGGCGGTACAAAACTTAGTGGTGAAGTAACCATAAGCGGTGCAAAAAACGCTCTTCTTGCCCTTATGCCTGCAACTATACTTGCGCCGGGCAAATATACGCTGGATAATACACCCGATTTGCGGGATGTAAAGACCATGAGTCAGCTTCTTGAGACTATGGGACTAAGCGTTTCACTCAGCGGCAAGCGGCTTCATATAGATTCGTCGACCGTAAATAAATTCGAAGCTCCTTACGAGCAGGTCAAGAAAATGCGGGCGTCAATTTATGTGCTTGGCCCGTTGCTGGCCCGCTACGGTGAAGCTCGTGTATCATTACCTGGCGGATGTGCCTGGGGACCGCGTCCGGTAAATTACCACATCGAAGGGATGAAGAAACTCGGTGCCGATATCAAAATCGAACACGGTTACATATTTGCAAAAGCAAAGAGATTGAAAGGTGCTCGAATTTCTTTCGATATACCAAGTGTTGGTGCAACAGGTAATCTTTTAATGGCTGCAGTGCTTGCCGACGGTGGAACGCTCATTGATAATGCAGCGATGGAACCGGAGATTAATCAACTTGCTCAGTTCCTGAAGAAAATGGGAGCAAAGATTCATGGTATCGGAACGAAACGACTTGATATCGAAGGTGTCGATGAATTGAAACCGGTACATGCCGCTACTATTCCCGACCGGATAGAGGCCGGAACATTTCTCGTTGCCGGGGCGATAACCGGTGGGACAATCACGTTAAAAAATTGTATTCCCGATCATCTCAGTGCGGTATTATCGAAACTCGAACAGGCAGGGTGTACAATCACCATAGAACGATCCTCTATTACATTACAAGCTCCGTCTAAACTTGGACCGGTTGATGTTACAACCGACGTGTATCCCGGCTTTCCCACAGATATGCAGGCGCAATGGATAGCGCTTATGTGTAAAGCAAAAGGAACATCGGTAATAACCGACTCAATTTTTGTAGATCGTTTCAAACACGTCCCCGAATTGAACCGGCTTGGTGCAAGAGTTGAAGTCGAGGACAATATTGCTGTCGTTCGGGGTAACGGCAAACTCAAAGGAGCAAAAGTGATGAGCACCGATTTACGCGCAAGTGCTTCACTAATTCTGGCGGGCTTAATCGCCGAAGGTAAAACGGAAGTCCTTCGCGTATATCACATCGATCGTGGCTATGAAATGATCGAGAAAAAGCTCGGGCAACTGGGCGCAAAAATTGAACGTGTTCAGACCGATGAATATTGATATATAATCAATGTATACTCGTCTAAATCATTACATTGCGATAATTATATACCTCGTTGCTGCAATCATTCTGATTCGGCAACCGTTATTCGGCAACTTCGGGTATGAATATGCTGCAACCTTTGCACTTATCGGCTCGTTGGTTGCGGGATGGTACGCAATACGGGATGAGCGGCGGACAAGCGCAATACCACCGCAGGTTCGTTTTCGAAACGGATTGGTTATTAATGTCGCATATATTGGTATTCCACTTGTAGTTATATTTATTGCTTCACTGCCCGGACTCCCCTGTGATCCAATCGAGGGATTGACTTTTTTTGTGTTGCTTCCCGTTGTAAGTATTCTGTTTTCCTATATTCTGGGATGGATGGTGAGCTTGATTTTTAGATGGGGGAGATTAACGCTTATCGTGATAATGGTGCTCTCGCTGGCATTTTCAGTACTTTCCACTATTTTACAACCGAAGATATTTTTTTATAATCCGTTTATCGGTTTCTTCCCGGGATTAAGTTATGATCAACTTATGCCAATAACTTCAACCCTCGCACTGTACCGTGGATACACACTATTCCTTGCTATACTATTTCTGCTGATCATATATATGCTTCGTTTTACGCCGTTGCGCGATGCATCGTTACGAGACAGGGTTCGGTTACTTCGCCATACATATTCGAATAGTTTTCTCAGTATTTTTATTACAGTCGGGATAATTCTCATTTTTATTCAGTTACTCTCCCGCAGTGTGCTCGGCTTCAGCACTACCTATGGTTATCTTGAAAATGAATTAGGAAATACATTCGAAACGCGATCTTTTAGTATTCATTATTCATCTGAAAGTTTTGATGAACGTGAGATCAAGTGGGTTGCGCTGGAACACGAGTTCAGCAGGCATCAGGCAATGAGTAAACTTGGCATAATGCATGTGAGGCCTATCAATAGTTATCTGTATCCCGATCCCGAAACAAAACGCGCTTTAATAGGTCCGGCAAGGACAAATATAGCAAAACCGTGGTCGAAAGAAATTCACCTGAATGCTGATACTTACAAAAGATCATTACTGCATGAAATTGCCCACGTCATTGCCGGTGAATTTGGTATGCCTGTGCTGCGTATCTCAAATTCTACAGCAATGTTGGAGGGTATTGCAATGGCGACCGAGGGGGTATGGGGTAACCGTACTCTGCATGAACACGCGGCAGCGATACTGCAGTTTGAGTTAATTCCCGACCCCGGTATGCTTCTGGATAATCGTCAGTTTGCACGGTATCATTCATCGCTTAGTTATGTAATGGCAGGAAGTTTTGTGCAGTTCCTCATCGACCGGTACGGTATCCACCGTGTTCGTGCTGCATATGCCTGGTCGGATTATGAGACGGCATTCGATCGCTCACAAGCCCACCTTGTGCGGGAATGGGCGAACTTTCTACAACGTATAACTGTATCGGAACGGCAGCGCACAAAAACATTAATCCATTTTAAGCGCCCTTCTATCTTTGGATTGGAATGTCCGCGAATGCTTGCCCGGCTTAACCGGTCAGCCCAGGCACATTTCGAAGCTCAACACTATAGCGAAGCTGAGAATTATTATACACGCTCATGGGAGATGGTACGGAATGGCACCGCACTCGCCGGGTTAATGCAAGTATGGTTTCATCTTGGTGAGTATGAACAAGTACTGGAATACCTCGATGATGAATCATTGTTCGAAGAATTTCCCCAGGTCATACCTGTTCTATACCGGACCGCAGGAGATATATATGCAATAATAGACGAACATGAAACTGCCGAACAATATTATAGACGGCTCCTTGCAATTGATTATTCGGATGCGCTTAATGAGCAAATATGGATACGTTTACTTGCACTCGACGAACCGGGGGATACTGATCTCTGGCGACTGCTCTTCTTCGAACGAGATGACAGAGATGCAATTATTGAATCCCTGGCAGCACAGTCGGCAGATAATGAAATGTCGATCGGTCTGCAATGGGTTCTTGCCCGGTATTTGCACAATCAAGGTGACTATCCACGTGCGGCTGCATACAACATAACATTGCGAAATAATATTGAGGATAATAACTATCTTCAATTTCTTGCAACAAAAAGGATAGGCAAGTCTCTTTTCTTTCAGGGAAAATTTCAGGATGCGATGCTAGAATTCTGGAATGCGATGAATTTCACGGAATCACCGGCAGCTTTACATAGGTTGAATGAATGGATTGATCGTTGCAAATTTGCCTATGAGTATGGCAGTACTATCTGGGAAAATACTCCACCCTGGCAGTAAAAGAAAAGTTGATTTTTCGTGAAATACTGGGTATTATTAATAGAGGAAGAATTTGATAAACTGTTGGAGGGTATGATGCGATTTTGCACGTTCGGAGCGGGGGTTTTACTCCTGACACTCTTTTTGGTTGGATGTTCCTCATCCAGATCGGGTTTGGATACATCGGAGAGGGGGTTCAGGTGTTATTATGATAATAGAGTTCAGCAACTGGGTAAACCGGTGATTGTTGCCGACTTTTTGCAATTTAAGGGATCGGAGAAGCCACGGCTCGATTTGTATCTTGAAGTTCCCCATAATCATCTCTATTTTGCTACCGACGATCAGGAAAAATTGGAAACTGAATATGTTATCAGTATTTCGATCAATGATAAGGATAATAATATTATTGATCGTAAAGAACTTACACGGAAGGTGAGTACGACCCGGGAACAGATCTCCCGTTATGGTGCAAGCGACAGGACAATGCAATCATTTAATCTCGATCCGGGTACATACCGTGTCGTTATTACACTCCTTGATAGAGCTGTCGGTAACCGGTCACAATTACGCGAAGTCGTAGAGATCAAACCTCGTAAGGTAGATCCGGTAGCTATTAGTGATTTGCTCTTAATCCGTTCGATTAAAACCGATGAAGATGGAAGACGTATTATTAATCCAATGCTTTCGGACAGGGTGTTAACTTTAACAGAACCGTTCAATGTTTTTGCTGAAGTATATGCCGATGATAATGTTCAAGATGTGACGTTACAATATGGACTTGTCCGCAATCATTACAATAATGACTTTCTGATTGATAATCCGTTTTCTTATCGGGTACAACGACCCTATCACAGAACTGGAATTCAGATTGAGGAACGCGATACTTTGTTATTGAACGATACAACGCTAACTTTGCAGAATGGTACAAACCGCGTATTTATACCGATTACTAAAGAGATCGGCCGTGGTTCTTATGAGGTTTTTGTAAAACCCAAGGATGATCAGTTAGCTGCCGGGAATACTTACACGAATTCTAAAGCAGAATTCATGGTTCACTCAATTGATTTTCCGCACATGACCGATGTCGACCAACAGATAAAAGCGCTTTATTATGTTGCCTCATCGCGTGATTTGAATTATATGGAAGAAGGGGAGACACGTGAGGAGCGACGTAAACGATTGAATGAATATTGGCAAAATGTCGGTGCGTGGAAAATGATTGACTATTATGAACGTATCCGTCTTGCAAATGAATTGTTTACTTCAAATGTTGAAGGGTGGAAAACACCGATGGGTATGGTTTTTGTAATACTCGGTGAACCTCACCTGGTTGATTGCCGGATAGGTATTGAACGAACGGAAACCTGGACATATTACCTTCAGGGTGGGGGTATTGAATTTGTATTTATGCGGGAGCGGACTGCAGACCCCGACGATCGACAAGCATATTACTGGGTATCTTCGATCAGAGGAGGATATTCCACCTGGTTGAGTGCTATAAACATATGGAGATAGTGGACGCTCATAGGTTAACACAAGTGCTTGCTCAATACACTCATATTTGAATAGCCGTCAAACTTTCAATTATTCAGCTAACGCTATTCGCTGGATTGATTTGCATTTCGAAAAGTGGTAACTTACATCGATTTTGCACTTAAAAATCAGTAATCTATACTATTTATGAAAATGAAACAGGAGTCAGATAATGTCAACAACTATTATAGATGTACATGCCAGAGAAGTTCTTGATTCACGGGGTAATCCCACTGTCGAAGTAGATGTCGAACTGGAAAACGGTATTATCGGCCGGGCAATAGTGCCGAGCGGTGCTTCTACCGGTGAAAACGAAGCCGTTGAACTTCGGGATGGTGACAAGAACCGTTTTCTCGGTAAAGGAGTTTTAAAGGCAGTTGAGAATGTTAACACAGCGATTGCCGACGAGATCATAGGCCTCGATGCAATCGATCAAGCAGGAATTGATCATATTATCATAGAACTTGACGGAACACCGAATAAAGCACGGCTCGGTGCCAATGCATTGCTGGGTGTTTCAATGGCAACTGCACATGCCGCATCCATAACGCTGAATTTACCGTTGTACCGGTATCTTGGTGGAACAAACGCACGGGTGCTGCCGACACCAATGATGAATATTCTCAACGGAGGCCAGCATGCAGATAATAACGTTGACATACAGGAGTTTATGATCGTACCCGGGAACGCACCTACCTTTGCCGAAGCGTTACGAATGGGAGCGGAAGTATTTCACACATTAAAAAAGGTACTTGGTAAAAAAGGATATAATACTGCTGTTGGAGATGAAGGTGGTTTTGCACCGAATCTAAAATCAAACGATGAAGCTATTGAGGTTATTCTCGAAGCAATTAATCAGGCGGGATATAAACCGGGAGAAGATATTGCACTTGCACTCGACCCTGCATCGAGTGAATTCTTTGATAACGGACAATATGTATTTCACAAATCCGACGGATCAAAAAAGAAACCCGGCGATATGGTCAAATTTTGGGAGGATTGGGTTAACAAATATCCGATCATTTCAATCGAAGATGGTATGGCAGAAAACGATTGGGATGGGTGGAAGGAATTAACCGCAGCAGTCGGCGATAAAATCCAGTTAGTCGGCGACGATTTACTTGTTACCAACACGAAATTCCTGGCCCGTGCAATTGATGAGAAGGCATGTAATTCTATTCTCATTAAAGTAAATCAGATCGGTACACTGACGGAAACCTTCGAAGCAATAGAAATGGCTAAACAAGCCGGTTTTACAGCAGTCATCAGCCATCGTTCCGGTGAAACCGAAGATACTACGATTGCCGATATTGCCGTTGCAACGAATGCCGCACAGATAAAAACCGGCTCGGCAAGCAGAACTGACCGAATAGCAAAATATAATCAATTGCTCAGGATCGAAGAAGAACTTGATGCTATTGGAGCATATATCGGTTTTAATGCATTTAAGCGTTAAACCTGTGTAGAAATTCTCCTCCCGGTCATCCGGATGCGGATACCTCCCCCAGTATGCGCTAAGGAAAAGATCGGGAGGGGAGTAATTACATTGCATCGTCGATATTCCATATCTCTATCATTCCCGTGTATACACATAAAACCGAGGATAAAACATTATGAAGAATAACTATCCGATTACATTTGGCACAGACGGCTGGCGTGCGATCATTGCAGAAGATTTTACCTATGATAATTTATATATCGTAGCTGAGGCAACCGCCCGGTATTTCAAACGACATAAAAAAGTTGAGCAAGGTGTTGTCATCGGGTACGATGCACGTTTTATGTCGGGCGATTTTGCTGCATTCACTGCCGAAGTACTGGGTAATCGTGGTATCAAAGTGTATCTTTCCGATACTATCTCCTCGACGCCGATGGTCTCACTTGCTATTGCGAAACGCAAAGCTGCCGGGGGTGTTGTGATTACGGCAAGCCACAATCCACCACGGTATAACGGTTTTAAACTAAAAGAGGAATACGGAGGGGCGGCACACCCGGAAATGGTTGAACGGCTGGAAAAGCATGTTCACAAATTAATAGATCAAAATAAACAACGTCCTCGTAAAAGAAAATCCATTGAAGAATTGCAGAAAGAAGGAATTGTGAAGAAAGTGGACCTGACCAGAATGTATGTGAATGATTTAAAAAAGAAGGTTGATCTCGGTATGATAAACGGAGCGGGAATAAAGATCGCATATGATGCGATGTATGGTGCAGGAGCCGGAGTAATCGGTCAACTTGTTGATTCGGTACAAGAATTACGGGCTAAACATAATCCATCATTCGGAGGTATTAACCCCGAGCCGTTACCACAACATATCGGTCCATTGTTTGATGCGATGAAGTCAGGGGAATTTCATTTGGGGGTTGCGACAGATGGTGATGCAGACCGTATAACCGCTGTTGATGAAAGAGGACAGTTTGTCGATCCTCATAGAATTTTTGCACTACTTATCAAATATCTTTATGAATACAGAGGGCTTCGGGGTACGGTGGTAAAATCATTCTCGGTCACAGAACTTGTGGATAGGATGTGTGAGCGGTACACTATTCCATTGCATATCACACCAATCGGGTTCAAGCATATATGCCGGGAAATGGTAGAGGGAGATGTGCTCATCGGTGGTGAGGAGAGTGGTGGAATAGGGGTGAAAAATCACATTCCAGAACGGGACGGTATTCTTATCGCTTTATTGCTGTGTGAGATGATTGCTGTGCGCGAGAAAAAACTGAGTGAACTTGTCGATGAATTAATGTATGAGTATGGTTATCATTTTTATAATAGAATAGACCAACAGGTTCCCAAGAAGGAACAGTCACGTATTATGCGCTCGTTTAAAAAAGGGATGGACTCAATTGCCGGCTACAGAGTTAAATCCCGGAATGACCTCGATGGATATAAATTTTATATGGATAATAGCTGGCTGCTTGTCCGGTCATCGGGAACCGAGCCGCTTATACGATATTATGTGGAAGCGGATTCGCCTGAGAAGGTAGAAAAAATCCTAAGGTTTGTCACAACGATGTGAGTAAGGATTCTGTGATGACGGTATGATAACATTACGAAATATCGGTATACAATTTGGCGGTACAACATTATTCGAAAATGTTACCCTCAACATTGGTACGCGTGAACGCATCGGGCTGGTTGGGTCGAACGGTGCCGGTAAAACTACCCTCCTGCGTATCATCAGCGGTGAGATGGAGCCGCATACCGGCAGTGTAGAGAAAGCAAAGGCTGCCTCGGTTGGATTCCTTCCCCAGGAAGTAGTACGAATGAAGGGCAAGACTTTGTATGACGAAGTGGCGACGGCCTTTGGTGATATTCTCGAAACAGAGGAAAAACTGGAAAGTATACGGACTGACCTGTCAAATCCCCACTGTACCGATGAGGAACGAACGGAGCTGATTGAGCAAATGGGGACACTGCAGCAGCACCTTGAGATGTCTGATGCCTTCCGTATGAAGTCCTCCATTGAGAAAGTGCTAATGGGTCTCGGCTTTCGGGAGAAACAGTTTTCGTGGATGACCGAACATTTCAGCGGTGGTTGGCAGATGCGCATCGAGCTGGCAAAATTATTATTACGTCAACCTTCACTTATTTTGCTCGATGAGCCCACGAATCATCTCGACCTCAATTCACTCCGCTGGCTTGAGGAATATCTCTTATCCTACGAAGGTAGTCTGATCATAGTCTCGCACGATCGCACTTTTCTCGATACAATGTGCAGACACATCTGGGAAATCAGTCTCGGTAAATTAACTACTTACACAGGTAATTTTTCAAGTTATATAACACAAAAAGAAGAACGGAAAGAACTTCAGGAATCCGCCTATAAAAATCAACAACGTCAGTTAAAACAAAGCGAACGGTTCATTGAACGATTCAGGTACAAGAATACAAAAGCCCGTCAGGTACAAAGCCGGATCAAACAACTTGAAAAAATCGAACGAATCGAACTGGAAGATGAAGAAGATGAAATTACGTTTCATTTTCCTCCTCCGCCCCGGAGCGGTGCCGTTGTGATGAATCTCCGGAATGTTGTAAAACATTACGGCAAAACCGAGGTATTTAACGGCGTAGATTTCAGTGTTGAGCGCGGCGACCGGATTGCGTTTGTAGGGGTGAATGGTGCCGGTAAATCAACTATGTCGAAACTCGCCGCGGGTGTTGAACCTTTGACCGGCGGTACCCGTGAGGTTGGTCATAATATAATGCTTAGTTACTTTGCACAGAATCAGGCTGAAGAACTTTCCCCATCGACCACACCGGTTGAAATCATGGACTCCGTAGCAGAAGGTGAGATGCGGAAATATATACGTACATTGCTCGGGTGTTTTCTTTTTCAAGGTGATGATGTTTTTAAACCCGTTCGGATACTATCGGGGGGTGAGAAATCACGCCTTGCGCTGGCGAAAATGCTTTTAACACCGGCTAATTTTTTAATTCTCGACGAACCAACCAATCACCTCGATATGCGTTCGAAAGAAATTCTACGGCAGGCGTTAATGGAATTTGATGGTTCATACATTATCGTATCGCATGATCGTGCTTTTCTCGAAGGAATTGTAAACAAAGTTGTGGAATTTCGTCACGGCGGGATCTTGAAAGAATATCCCGGAACACTTGAGGAGTATCTTGCTGCAATCGACGGACAGCAGGAGCAAACAATACCGGAACAAAAGTATGTGAAAAGTGATAAACGGCGTGATGATAAAGAACGTAAACGACGTGAAGCGGAAATCAGACAACAGCGATATTCAGAGACAAGAAAACTTTCGGAGAATCTTGAAAGTATCGAAAAGAAAATTCAGGAACATGAATCCCGGATAAGTAAACTTGAACAAAAATTGATGGATGGAAATGTATATAACGATCCGGACGAGATACGCACGACACATCACGAGTATTCCGAAATGAAAGCTAATCTGGAAAAATTGTTCGGCGAGTGGGAAGCAATAAGTCAGCAACTGGATGTCATCCATAAAAAATACGATGCGATGTTACACGAATAACAAGTAGGATGAATATAAAAAAAGGCGAAGAAGTAACACTGAAGATTGAAACGCTTGCTTTTCAGGGAAAAGCAATTGCACGGATTGACGGACTTGTGGTATTTGTGAATGATGCAGTGCCGGGTGATACAGTGCGTGCTGCTATAACAAAAGTAAAATCGCAATATCTTGAAGCACGAAATCTTGAGTTGATTGAACCGTCGGAACTCCGTGTTGAACCTCGTTGCCGGTATGTTGGGTCTTGTGGCGGGTGCAAAATGCAGCATATTAATTATGACACACAGATTTCGTTAAAACACCGCCATGTAATCGATGCATTCGAACGAATTGCTAAAATTAAAGATATCGAAATACCATCCCCCGTAGGTGCGAAAGATATATTCTTTTATCGAAATAAGATGGAATTTTCATTTTCCGATCAGCGATGGCTTACCGCGGCCGAAATTGCATCGGGTGAAGAGTATGATAAAAACTTTGCGCTCGGGCTACACGTGCCCGGTAGATACGATAAAGTACTCGATATCGAAGAGTGCTGGCTGCAATCGGCAGAAAGCAACAGGATCCTCGATTCAATACGGCGTTCAGCAAAGCAGTTTGCTATTAAACCATACACGACACATTCACATGAGGGATTCCTTCGCTTTCTCGTCATAAAACAAAGCCGGGCCACTGGAGAGATCATGGTGAATATTGTTACTTCGGATAACCGGCAGGATATTATGCAACCGGTTATTGAACAATTACGTGATGATGTGCCCGCGGTTACAACGATCGTCAATAATATTAATCGTCGTAAAGCACAGGTTGCAGTGGGAGATGAGGAAATAGTATATTATGGTGACGGAAATATCACTGAACGAATCGGAAAATACTCGTTCCGGATCTCGGCGAATTCATTCTTTCAAACGAATTCAGCGCAAACAGAGACATTATATTCAATTGCGAAAGATTTCGGTGAGTTATCCGGCGACGATGTTGTGCTTGATCTGTATTCCGGAACCGGCACTATCACAATATATCTATCGGATTCCGTAAAATATGTATATGGTATCGAATCTGTTGCGGACGCCGTCAGAGATGCGAATGAAAATGCAGCTATAAACAAGATCGATAATGTGAGTTTTTTACAGGGGGATGTGCTTGAAAAAATAAAGAATAAAGATGGATGGTTAAGCGAACAACCGACTGTTTTATACCTTGATCCTCCGCGAAGCGGTATCCATCCAAAGGCGATCAGTGAGATACTAAATTTACGATTACCGTCCATTGTTTATGTTAGTTGTAATCCTGCTACCCAGGCACGGGATATCGCCGCACTTACAGAACACGGTTATCGTATCGACCGAATGCAACCGGTTGATATGTTTCCGCATACCTATCATATTGAGAATGTTGCACGATTAAGTTTGATGTAGATATTGTTTCCCCGGTAGCTATCGAAGTCGGACTTATTGCTTAGGATTTTTTGGGTCTATAAAAAGAAATGATTCTCTATCTTGCGTAACTTCAGTTATCAATAATTAATAGTACAGCTTAGTGTAGATTTGTGGGTAATTATTTCCTCCCCACAACAATTGAAACCACTCCGAATGTCAACTGATGCACCGCATCGATTTCAAAACCGGCTTCGCACATTTCATCTTCGAATTGTTCTATTTCAGGGAATCCGCGAATAGAATCGGGGAGGTAGTGGTAGGCAAAATCGCTGCCGGAAATAATTTTCCCGATCCGGGGTATCACATTTGTCGAATACCATTTATACATATTTCCCCGAAATCCCGTCTGGCGTGGAAAAAATTCCAGGATTGCAAGCCGTCCGCCCGGTGCGATAGTGCGATAGATTTCCTTCATCGCATCTACACGTGGACGCATATTGCGAATGCCAAACCCGATCGTTACAGCGTCAAATGTGTTTTCCTTAAACGGCAGTTGGAATGCATCTCCCCGAACAAGTAGTGAGGGCATGCTGTGCCCGGTGAGTTTCTTACGGGCAAACGTTAGCATTTGACCTGACCGGTCGCATCCAATGCCAATTATATTGTTGGTTTTTTGAAATTCTTTGAGTATGTCACCGCTTCCTGTAGCAAGGTCGAGCAATTTTTGTCCTGGTTGAAGATTGAGTATCCGGTATAATTTTTTTCGCCAGCGGATGTCGATACCGAAACTCAACATCCGGTTGAGCAGATCGTACCGGTGCGCAATAGAATCGAACATCTGCTCGATTGTGCGTGGATCTGTATGTGAATCTCTTTCCGGCATATGCATAAGATAGAGAAGCATTAACATTATTACAACCTCCCGCAAATATTTTGCGATTTGCGTGCCAGAGCGTATCGCAATTATAGTGAAAATCATTGCAATTTTATAAATAAAATTATACATTGCTTAAAACAAGATTCATTCCCAGGTACATCTATATCTGACGGTGTAAGGTCCTTACATATGAGATCCATAGTTGTAAGCATTATTTCCATGGTCCTGCTACAAATGCTTGCTGCTCAAAATGCTGATAAACAGGTAGTTGCCGAGCGGGTACAGGGTTCCATCAGCATCGATGGTGTTTTAAACGAAGAAGATTGGCGACGTGCCCGCCCCGTTGATGATTTTATCCAGTATGATCCCAACGAAGGAGCAGAACCTACCGAGCGAAGTATCGTTATGGTATTATACGATGATAACGCATTGTATATTGGTGCTATTCTGTACGATTCGAACCCAAGGGGAATCGTTGGACAGCTTTCACGTCGCGATCGTTACACGCACGCTGACCGGTTCGAAGTCTTAATCGATAGCAACAATGACAGACAAACTGCATACCGCTTCGAGGTCAATGTATCAAATGTTCAGGGGGATGGTATCTACAGTCACGACGGGGCACAGTTCGATAGAAGCTGGGAAGGGGTATGGGAATCGGCAACTGCACGTATCGGACGCGGGTGGAGTGTGGAGATGCGTATTCCATTTACTGCTCTCCGTTTCGATAATCGTGACAGTGAATACGAATGGGGTATCAATTTTAGACGATTCATCGCCCGGAAAAATGAAGAGATCCACTGGATAGTAGTTCCGAGACGGGAAACGGGACTTGTCTCACGGTTTGGGAAATTAGGTGGTATTTCAAATATAAACCCTCCGCTCCATGTTGAAATGTTACCGTATGTTGTCTCGCAGGGTCGCCGGCAGTCGGATGAGTTGCCGCAGGTTTCAGAACGTGATATAAGCGGTAATGCAGGGATTGATATGAAGTTAGGGCTGGCCACGAATACAATGCTCGATATAGCGATCAATCCGGATTTTGGTCAGGTAGAGATCGATCAGAATGTCATAAATTTAACTGCGTTTGAAACATTTTATCCTGAAAAAAGACCGTTTTTTTTAGAAGGTGCCGATCTGTTCCGCTTTGGGTCTACTTTTGACGGCAGACAAACTCGTTTATTTTATTCGAGAAGGATCGGACGTCAACCTATGCAACCGGGTTTAGAGCTAGGACAGCGATTCATTGAGATGCCGCAGGCTACCACAATACTGGGAGCTGCAAAACTCACCAGCCGTACAACTGATGGATTATCGGTTGGAGCGATAAGTGCATTGACCGATACGGAAGAAGCAATTGTTCAAACGCAAGAAGGGGACAGGCTGCGGATACCAGTACAACCGCGCGGTTTGCATAACGTATTCCGGATGCGCCAGGAAATTTTAGCTAACTCAGCCGTTGGTATTATTGCAACCGGATTGATACGTGATGATATGGAAACTGCCATAAGTGGTGGTATGGATTGGAATTTACGTTTCAGAAATAATGAATATGTTGTCGATGGATTTGTTGCCGGTACACGGACAGCCGTCAATGGTCATTTGCGTGAGGGGTCTGCTGCGCGACTCTATGTTGCTAAACCGAGTGGACGCCATTGGCTTGCCAGCGCAAATTTGGATTACTTCTCGCGTGATTTTAATCCCAACGATATGGGATTTATACAACGGGCTGATTATCAGGGTGTTTGGGCGGATATTTATTATAAGGATGATTACGCCGGCGGAATTTTCAGACGATATTTTACACGACTCGCTGCCGAATCACGATGGAATATCGACGGTATGCCGATCAAACAGGATTCTCAGTTCAGATTCCATTCCGAGTTTGCGAATTTCTGGAGTTCTTCGATCAGCTATCAATATAATTTTTCAACGTATGATGATTTTGAAACCCGCGGTATGGATTTATACCGTAGACCTGAATATCATATCGTGAATGGCTGGATAAGCTCTGACCAACGAAACTCAATCGTTGCATATCCGACCTATGATATACGCTGGAGTCACTATGGATGGAATGAAGTATATTTAAAACTTGATTTCGATGTTCGGCCTACTCCCGCATTTGAGATAAGCCCCGCCGTCGGCTGGTGGCGGAGCCGGGGATACGAGGCGTGGTTTGATAATATTTTTGACGATGATCTCGGATGGATCAGTTTGTTCGGCGACCGGGATGTTGATCAGTTCGATCTGTCGCTGCGGGGGATAATTACTCTGCATCCTCGTCTCTCGGTTCAGTTTTTTACGCAGGTTTTGATCTCAAAAGTGTGGTATGAAAATCCTCGCTATCTTGCGGCACCGGATGATCTCCAGCCATTCGAGTTCGATGAAACACATCAATTTTATCGCAACCCGGATTTTAATTATCAGGGATTTAATGCGAATATAATTTTACGATGGGAATTCATGCCCGGTAGTACACTCTATGCAGTCTGGACACAGGAGCGTGACGGTTTCCACTCTCGTGTTGATCAACCATTCCGCGATTCGTTCAGGGATACGTTCCGCACCCCGATGGATAACGTGTTTTTGATTAAGTTGAATTACTGGTTTAGTGTATAGGCTGACCTGCCGAAGCTGCTTATAGTTTAAGCGGGTTTGCAGGTTTCATGTTTCCGGTGTGAGGTTTTTGTGAGCCTTTCTGTCTAAAATCTTACCTTGAGATTTGTACGATGATTCCATTTCATCCAAAATATGCTTTGTTAATACCTCTGCAACCAAATCCGGTAGATTATTGTTACATTAATCGTCAAAGTAAAATTTAAACAAAATTCTATTACGAATTATGAAATATGTAGTTGTTATTTGTACGCTCGTTTTATTCCCTTTTTTACTGAACTCCCAAACTCTCTCCGGCCGTGTGGTCGATACCGAAACGAATCAACCGGTTTACGGCGCCAATGTGTTTCTCGTTAACGCAGGCACCGGTGATGTGACGAACCGTGATGGTTCATTTTCCATACGTGTCTCACATACTCCCGATACATTACGTGTCTCTTATGTAGGGTATCGTACTTATACTCAAGTTGTTGACGGTACGGCTATTGATGATCGTATAACAATCCTTCTTACTCCTGAACCGGTACAGTTTGAGGATATTGTCGTTACTTCGCTGCGTCCCGAACAGCAGATGCGGCATGTTGCCACCAGCGTTGACGTGCTCGATGCCGAAGTGATGCAGGGGACACGAACACATTATATGGACGATGCACTTCAGTATATTCCCGGTGTGCACGTTCATTCCCGTCACAATCAGGATGAAGCACGTATCTCAATACGCGGATCGGGTGTACGCACAAACTGGGGAGTTCGCGGTATCAATGTGCTCATCAACGGTATACCACTTACCGATCCCGATGGATTGACTGATATCGATGCGGTTGATCTCGGAATTGTGGACCGGATTGAGGTACTGCGTGGACCTGCGTCGTCGTTGTATGGCAGTGGGGCTGTCGGCGGGGCAGTGAATTTTATCTTCGGTGAACGTTATCAACCGTTCGGTTTGAATGTATCTTCGGCGGCTGGAAGTTACGGTTTTCAGCGCCACGGTATCTCACTGCACGGTGCACGCGACTCATACGCTTATTTCCTTAGTGCATCGTATCATACAAAGGAAGGCTACCGTGACCGGAGTGGTGGAAATTCACAGCGAGTATTCGGGCGCTTCACCTTTACACCCGACGACCGGTCGGATGTTGAGTTAATTGCCTTCTGGCGGGCAATCGATTTCGAGCTGCCGGGCAGTCTTACACAGGAAGCGTTCGACGAAAATCCGCGGACTGCGAGCGAGGGTTCAATCAATGGTCAATGGCACAAAGATAAAACACGATCCCGTCTCGGATTCCGGTACCGGCGTGATCTGGGTGAGCATTTTGATATAAAGGTGTCAGGATTCTACGGTGAACACGCTACGCCGTATCACCCTATCTTTATGGTGCTCGAAGAGGATTTCAGAACTTCGGGAATCGATGGAAGGATGGAATTCGATCATACTATTGCTGAACGATCGAACAGGCTTATCGTCGGGGCAGAGCGGCAGTATATAACAGGCGGTGCCAGGTATTACGTAAACGAACAGGGGCAACGGGGCGAACTCGGCAGAAATGAACAGATCGGTGTCGGGAAAACGGGTGTGTATCTGCAGGATGAATTTTTTATCCATCCACGACTAACGTTAACACTTGGCGGGCGCTATGATCACCTCTCGTACGATTTCTCCGATCTTATCGGCGATGATTCATTTACCGATTCGTTTGACCGGTTCACGCCGTCGGTCGGTTTTGCGTATGAGCCGGCATCAGGAGTAATTGTGCATGCAAACTTCAGTGAAGGATTCGAGCCGCCGGCAATCACCGAATTGCGCGGTGCCGATTTTCGGCTCGAACCGATACGCTCGCAAAATATCGAGGCAGGTATCCGCACATCGTTTGCTCAGCATACCGAAACCGCGTTTAGCGTTTACACGATGAACATCGACAATGATATCATCCCGTACACGGTGGGTTTTCAAACACGCTATCGGAACGCAGAGCAAACACGCCATAACGGATTTGAAGCATCGTTAAGATCAAATATTATACGAAATGTACAAACAAAGGTAGCATATACCTACTCCAATTTTCGCTTCGTTGCTGATGAAGATCATGACGGTAACCGCATTCCGGGTATTCCTAAGTACCGTCTAGCGGGTGGTATACGCTATGAAATACCGGGTGGTTTGTTTATCGGTTCTAATGTTGTGTGGAACGGTAGCTACTACGTAAACGATGCCAATACCGATGTGCATGATGCATATACGTTAGTCTCTGCTTTTGCAGGATACACGTGGCGGGCAATTACATTGCAGCTATCAGTTGAAAATTTGTTTGACGAACGATACGCATCATACGTTCGGACTAACGAAGCCCGGCAACGCTATTACGAACCCGGTGACGGGAGAGGGGTGTTTTTTGGGATTGAAGTTAATTATTGATCATAGATGGAGCTCACTTCCGGGGTGGGCTCCATAGGAACTATTATCTCCACTTTATGGTGCATCCGATTGAATGAACCTCCGGTTCAGGCACTTTTCTACCTTCGATCAATGCATCAATAGCTTCTTTAAGATACTGCCGTGTTACATTTTCGGGCTCCCGCCAGTTATCGTCGAACCTTCCGTGATAGCAGAGTTTTCTCTCTTTATCGAACAGAAAGTACTCCGGCGTGTGTGTTGCGCCGAATGCACGAGCAACAGATTGATCATCATCTCTGACATACGGAAACGGAAAGTTCTTTTCCTTCGCACGTTTCACCATTTCCTCGAAGCTGTCCTCAGGATAGTTTTTATCTTCATTTGAGTTGATATAGAGTGTTGCGAGACCTTCTTCTTGGTACTCATTCACGAAATCGATAATGCGGTCTTCGTATGCTTTTACATACGGACAGTGATTACAACTGAAAACCACCAGCAGATACGGTGCGTCCTTGAATGTATCGCTGCCGTAATTATGACCATCGACGCTTTTGAGGTTTGTGAATTCTGGTAAAGGGCTTTTTATATTGAGTGGTTCCATATTCTATCCATTTTTAGTTATTGGTTAATTGTTCATCGTTGATGGTTAATAGAAATTTGAAAATCGGCATATATATAGACCGATAACCATTGACCAAATCACATCGGCCAGTACAATGGCAAAAACACCATCACTCCTAAAAACACAACCACACTTAAACCGAATCCAACTTTTATGTAATCTTTAAATTCGTAGTTACCGGGTCCCATAATCAGAAGGTTTGCTTGCTGGGCGACCGGTGTCATAAATCCGTTCGATGCACCGATAGCAACTGCAAGAAGGAGTATTCCCGGTGAGATACCGAGTGCTGTTGCGGTCGACATTGCTACCGGACTCATTAAAATAGCAGCGCTGATATTTGATGTAATGAGAGCAATAGCGGATGAAAAAAGAAACATAGCAGCGAGGATGAAATATGGATGCCAGGCACCTATTGGTTCAAGAACCGATGATACAAACAAATCTATGGTACCTGTCTGCATCATTGCGTTACCAAGAGGGATAAATCCTGCAATCAGAATGATCATTCGCCATTCGATAGAGCGATATGCTTCGGCTAACGTTAAACATTTAGTCAAAATCATCAGTGAGGCTGCCGTCAGGGCTGCGAGTGGGAGCGGCAACACACGGGTGATAACCATGAGGAGCATAACTCCCATAATTGTGACCGATACCCACATTCGTTCGCGGTGTTTCGGTTCTTCATCTTCATTAACACCTGAAAGTACGATAAACTCATCCGTACGTTTTAATAATTGAATTTTTTCCCACGGACCACGAACGAGTAAAGCGTCGCCAAATTCAAGTGTTGCCTCACTGAGGTGTGCTCTGATTGGCCGTCCGTTACGCCAGATGGCGATAACCGTTAACCCGTATTTCTCACGAAGCATAATATCGGCTAGTTTTTTTCCGATGTATTCCGAACGGGGCGGGAGCGTAATCTCGGCTATACCGATTTCCGAGGAAAGGATGTCTTCCTGTTGAACTTTCCCTTTTCTTCGTATTTGAATCCCGTAATCTGAAATCAATGTTTTGATGTCGGCTTCACGTCCCTGTACAACCAGACGGTCCTCGGCTTTGATTTTATCGTCACGTTTAGGAGCTAACCGGCGAATCCGGGCGCGCATAATGCCGAGAACATTTACACCGTAATTAGTTCCGAGTTCGCTTTCAGCCAATGTTTTTCCGACAAGCTTGCTCTCTTTTGGGACCCGGAGTTCATAAAGTCGTTCTTCAAGCCGGTAAATAGCCGGTAAGGTTTCAGGTGTCGTTGATTGACGCATTTTTTCATCGACCGGTTTGTCAGGCAACGAATGCCTTCCAATGAAAATCATATAAAGAATTCCAAGTACAACCAATGTCAAACCAATCAGCGTAAAATCAAAAAAGTGAAGCGGTCGTCCAACGGCATCATCCAGCATCTGACTAACGATAATGTTGGGATGTGTACCAACAAGGGTAAGCATACCACCCAGTATTGTCGCATATGCAAGAGGTATTAATAGACGGGATGGTGAGCGATTTGATTTTAAGGCAATTACCATAACACCCGGTAACATAATTGCCGTAGCAGCTACATTATTCATAACTGAAGATAACAGTGCACCGACGATCATAATGCTTGCAATTATACCGGCTTCCGATTTTCCACCCAGCCGGCTGATGTATCTACCGAGTATCGTCGCAACACCGGTTTGATACAACCCGCCGCTTATAATGAACAACGCACCTACTGCAATAACGATAGGATGACTGAATCCTGCAAAAGCTTCTTCAATGGTAAGTATCTGGGAAAATATTAAAATTAGAATTATCAGGATTGCTACCATATCAACACGCAATTTCTCGGTAAGGAAGAGGATGAATGCTACAAGGAGCGTCCCGAGAATGATTGCGATGTCGAGTGTAATCAATGCAAAACTTCCTGAAGTTTCGTAAGAATAGTACTAAAATATACAAAACAGTACGCACGGTTTCAATAGCTTGAAACTCATTCATACTATTGGGTGATCAATTAGAGATATGACCGGAGTTCTATAGAGTTATTACATGGTCTGGCACATTACCGGCGAGGGCTTTATACAAGTCCGGGAAACACCCCACCTGAACACCGTCAACAACATTCTTTACCTTGCATTCCGCGGGTTTCGTTCGCCCTGTACCATCCGTGTCACACCACCGAGGCTCACCTTCGGCGAGTTCACGTTCAAGTGCGCACATATCGCACATCATTAATAATATGTTTTTTTCTTTTGCCACTTTCGCCAATCGTTCGCCGGCCGGATCACCTTTACGCAAAAAGTAGGTATTATCGTCGAAGAAAAACATACCGACCACTTCAACCCCATGTGTGCCGGCTTCGAGCTGCGGGAGAATCATTTTACCAAGTTTGTATGAACTTGACCGGGGAGTAGAAAAGACGTAGGCTACTTTCATTGATTTCCTTTCGGATTATAATCTTCGTCTCCAGTTTTCAATTGTGTTTACCGCGATAAAGACATTCCCGTCACGAACTTCACTCGGGATCGGGTCGGGATGGTTGTTACCACAACAAGCAAGTGCCCGCATAGAGTCGAGCTCCCAGTGTGACGGACAATTATTATTATGAATTTCGTTATTTATTATAGTGAAGCGGCTGGAATTACTTGGTTCGCTTATGCTGATCGATGTCACAAGTTTTCCCTTTGTTGAAATATATGCAAGAATAGGTATAGTTGCAGTTGGACTCTGGTGTTCGGTCCGAATGAGTTTGTGGTCGAGTACCTCCTGCAGGGGGAATATTAAATATCCGTCTTCAACAATGGCCGATATTTCAGTCATCTCAATTTCCCGGTCTGTATAATCAACCGGATCACTGACGACCGGTTGTGCCGCAATTACATCGTGTTCTTCAAAGTAAATATAATCATATAATGTAACCAGAAGAAATATAGTAATAAGTACAAAAACACCAATAATGCCGATTCGCAGCTTCGATGACATTTTATTGATAGGTGTGCTTTCCTCTCCAGTTGATTTTTCTCCCATTATCTCGGCCGATGATATAGCAGCGCCGCAAGACGGGCAGAATCGCGCTGTTTGTGTTACTTCTTTATCACATTGTGGACACTTTAAGCTGCTCATGGAATCCTCCACTAACCATTTAGTTTCTTGTCAACTTTAACAAATTAACACAATCTTTAGTGCACATTTGTATGTATGATACAATGTAATAAAACCAAATCATAAATGCAAATGATTTGCAATTGTGGTGATTGGTTCGTATTTTTTTTGAAAAAACAAGAGTCTTTCTGTTTAACTATATGAGCGATATACTTTTTCATGTAATTGAACATTCCGTACAGGTGATCCTGCTTGTGTTTGTGATGATGGTTGTGGTGGATTTATTGAATGTTTGGACACGGGGAAAGCTGACACTTTTTTTAAAGGGAGGCAGCTGGCGGCAATATCTTCTTGCATCCTTTCTCGGTGCCACTCCGGGATGTGCAGGATCGTTTATGAATGTTTCATTATACGTACACGGGCTTATTTCATTCGGCGCTCTCGTTGGCGGTATGATTGCAACATCCGGTGATGAAGCTTTTCTAATGATTGCAATGTTTCCCCGTGAAGCATTTATGCTGTTCGGACTGCTTTTTATAGCCGGTGTAATATTTTCGTGGATTACCGATAAAATTGTACGTGGATGGAATATCAAGCTGACCTACAAATGCGATCTTCATCAACATCATCCCGAACGGGAGAGTTTCAGACATTATATCAAAGAGCATATCTGGCAGCATATAATCAAACGGCATATCTGGAAAATATTTCTCTGGGTCCTGGGCGCAATGTTGATTATCGATCTGGGACTACATTACTGGGATTTAAGTGTCTTTGCTGCCGATCATACAATTTATTTTATCTTTGCAGCAGCGATGATTGGAATAATTCCGCAATCGGGACCCAATATAATTTTCATTACTATGTTCGCAAACGGATTGATTCCATTTTCTGTTTTGTTTACAAGTTCATTTGTTCAGGATGGTCACGGATTATTACCTATGCTTTCTTATTCAGTCAGAGATGCAATAATTATCAAGGGTTTTAATGTCGTATTTGGCTTAATTTCCGGGTTGTTATTATATTTCGCAGGATGGTGATTAAAATATTACTTATAAACAGCTCTGCAAGGCTTTATGATAAACTATAAAACTATAATGAAAGAAGCAGGACTCAAATTTACGCGACCCCGTTCACTGGTGCTTACTGCTCTGCAAAAAGCAAATGAACCGTTGAGTATCAAAGAAATATACAAGCGTGTACCAAATAGAATAGATCTGGCAAGTATTTATCGCACTATTCATTGTTTTCTCGAACTCGGAATTGTACGGGAGGTACCGCTTGGTGAGGGATACCAACGGTACGAGCTTGTAGGTGAAGGAAAGCATTATCATTATGTTCTGTGCGTTGAATGCGGTAAGCTGGAGGACATCGATATTTGTTTGCTTGAACAAGTAGAAAAAATGACGAATTATAAAATTCTTTCTCATTCTATGGAATTTCAGGGAATTTGCCACAGGTGTACGGGGTAGATTAATTTAGAAATAATTTCTCATCAGTCTGATCCGCCCGGTATTTATAATATACCCAAAAATAATATATGTTGAATACTTGAAATTTTAGTGTTAATTGCCTAATATAATATTTAGGTATATCTAAATATTATATGTAAAGCTAATTCCAATTGTACATATATTTGGGAGGCACTAAATGTCAGGATATCGTTTTCTTCTTACTATTTGTCTGTTATTTTTTCTTCAGACTTTTGTCAAATCAAATACAATTGAGGGCAGAGTCATAGAAAGCAGTACCGGTGAACCGCTCATCGGGGCGAACATTATTATAATGGAAAACAACCGGGGTGCGGCGTCTGATCGCAACGGTTATTTTAGAATTGAGCGGCTGCCGTCAGGGATATATACCCTACGCGTTCAATATGTCGGATATTCAACAGTAACTCAAACCATTACCCTATCGGAAACCGACGACCTCATTAAAATCGTTATGGAGGAACGCACTCTTGAGATAGATGAGATTATCGTTACCGCATCTCCTCTTGGCAGTCCGGTCGGATATCAGCCTGCACAATCATTGAGCGGAGAATCACTGCAGCTTCGGGCTGCATCATCGATTGGTGAAATGCTCGACGGTATGCCGGGTCTCGCAATGCGTTCGTTCGGATCCGCTCCCGCCCGCCCGGTTATTCGCGGACTTGACGGCGACCGCGTGCTCGTTCTTGAGAACGGTGAGCGCATGGGCGATCTTGCCGAAACAGCCGCCGATCATGCTATCGCAATGGATCCGCTTGCGGCAGATAAGATAGAAATCGTTCGCGGACCTGCAAGCTTGCTCTACGGATCGAGCGCACTCGGCGGTGTGGTCAACATATTTAATGAAGATATACCGCGTTACTGGTCGGGCGGAGCTTCCGGTACGCTTGCTTTACAAGGTGCTTCTATGAATAATGCTGCTGCCGGGTTCGGAAGAATCATGTACGGTACTTCGCATTGGGTGACAACCGGCAGAATATCGTACCGCTCGGCCGGCGACATCAAAACACCGGAGGGGATACTTCCGGGCACATTCATGAGAAACCTTACAGGGGGAGCCGGTATCGGATACAGTAATGATAGAACTCACGGCGGTTTTACCGTTAATTTTCTGGATAAAACATACGGATTGCCGGAAGCGATAGACGATCCGAACGAGGACGTCGAGATCCGAATGGATAGGATTGCTCTTCAGGGACGATTGAACCGTGAGCTTTCCGGTTTCTTTAAAGATATTGAATTTCGCGTCAGCGGGGCACAGTATTCACACCAAGAAATCGAAATCGAGCGGGAGGATGACGGTTCCGTTGATGAGGAGATCGAACTTGAGTTTATACAGTCGACTATCAGTTCAACGATCACGGCACGGCACGGAAAAGCCGGTCTGTTGTCCGAAGGAGCAATCGGCGTCAATGTTCTTTATCGCTCACTCGATGTCGGCGGTAAGGAGACGCTCACTCCCGATGCCCGCTCCACTGTCTTTGCAATGTTTGTTTATGAAGAGATCCCGGTGTTGAACAATTTAAGACTGCAATTTGGCGGACGACTGGAAGGACATTCGATATCTTCAATAGCGAATGAACAATTCCAGGATGCAGATAAGAGCCGCACATCGACAACCTTTTCGGGATCGGCGGGATTAAATTATCGTCTGCTTAAATCGCTTGAAATCGGATTCCAGTTTGCGCGCGCTCACCGGATACCGACTGTAGAAGAACTTTTTTCGGATGCACCGCATCTCGGAACGGGAAAGTATGAGATCGGAGATCCCGCATTGAAAAATGAAATCGGCCACGGGCTTGATCTGTTTGCAAAGATCTCCGCGCGCTCGCTACAGATCGAAGCGGCAGGCTTTATTAACAGCATCGATAATTTCATATTTCTCCGTCCGACAGGAGAAATGCACGTCCCTTCAGGTCTGCCGGTGTACATATATGAATCGGAAAATGCCCTGTTAACGGGCACAGAAATTTATGTGCAAACTCTTCTTTCCGACCGGGTACATTTCGAAACGCAACTCAGCTATGTACGCGGCAGCCGGCGGGATGCTGAATCGACCCCGCTTCCGATCATACCTCCGCTGCGGGGAAACGCCGCATTTACGTATGATCAAGGATCGTGGTGGATAGGGAGCAAGATTCAGTGGGCTACTGATCAGAACCGGGTGGATGAAAAGGAAAGTGCCACCGATGGATATGTGTTATTCGGTTTCGAGGGCGGTTACCGGCTGCACGCCTCCGGCAGACACGTTGTTTCATTCCGAATCACTAATCTTTTTGATACAGCCTACCGTGATCATTTATCCCGCGTCGAGGACAGAGATAATCCGATGCCGGGCCGCGATGTAAGTATTACATACAGATGGTATTTTTAATGCAGATAACCGGGACAAATTCCCATTTGTCCCGGTTTTTTTTATATTTAGCTTATAGTCGGACCCCCATATAACTTATTTCTGTTTTTTTCGTATACCTGACTATGAATTCCCGTAAAACCGATCAAGAGCGTCTCGGTCGCACACTTCGCGACGATGTTTTGCACGGTAAAATCCTTGAATCACTGCGACTCGATTTCCGCGAGTTAAAAGATTTTTATATCGACGGCGAGAAAAAAGACCGACTTGCACAGATGGGATGGTTAAAACGTACGCTTTATCTCATCTGGTGGTATATAAAAATATTGCTGTTGAGATTGTCACCTGCTCGTCGTATACTGTTGGTGATAGGGATGTTTTTCATAGTAACTTCGGGTAATATTCAGTGGCAATCGGGTGCTGTACGAACAAATCCCGAGACCTATTTGCTCGGGGGCGCAATCATTGTATTTGTATTAATGCTTGAATTAAAGGATAAATTGCTCGCACGCAGTGAACTCGAAGCGGGGCGTTCTGTTCAATATGCATTAATGCCGCCACAGCGCCCGAATATTGCAAATTGGGATGTTTGGTTGTACTCTGAACCGGCAAACGATGTTGGCGGTGATCTGGTTGATTATATACAGCTTGACGATCAATGCCACGCCCTCGCGTTGGGTGATGTAGCGGGGAAAGGATTGCGGGCTGCTTTATTAATGAGCAAATTGCAGGCGACGATACGTGCCCTGGTACCCGGGTATTCCTCATTGGCTGATCTTATGGCCCATATGAACAATATCTTTATACGTGATAGTTTGCGCAGTATATTCGCCTCACTGGTATATATGGAAATAAAATCACATACAAAAGATATTAAGATGGTTAATGCAGGACATATGCCTCTTCTTTTGGTAAGAAAAAATAATGAGATTGTAGAACAGGTCGGAAAGCAGGCACCTGCACTGGGTATTATTTCTGACGCTGTTTATTCTGAAAGTACGCTGGAAATGGAAAAAGGTGATACACTTATCGCATACTCCGATGGAATCACGGAAGCCCGGAATGATGGGGGAATGTTCTTTGGAGAGGGAAGATTACTAACAACGATTAAACATAATGCTCATCTGTCTCCCGAACAAATCGGCCAGAAAATTTTGAAAGAGGTTGCATGGTTTCGGGGTGATGCAAAAATATATGACGATATATCAATGATCATAGTCAAAAGAATATGAGATACTTAATTGCAATATTATTACCGCCGGTTGCCGTGTTGTTTTGCGGAAAACCAATACAGGCCTTGTTGAATTTGTTGCTCACCCTTTTATTCTATATCCCGGGTATGATTCACGCCATTCTGGTTGTACACGATTATTATGAAGACAAACGGACAAAAAGAGTTGTAAGAGCAATCCGGCAGGGTAATCGATAACACATCGGATTCAGGGAGGATCTATGGCCGACATTTTGACTTGGAAAGCATTTAATGCCTGGTTGGAACAATATCGTAAAGCGTGGGAAAATTGCGATGCAAATGCTGCTGCAACATTATTTACAAATGATGCCGAGTATTACTGGACGCCATTTGAAGAACCGAAACGGGGACAAGATGAAATTGCCGTTGCCTGGAAAGATGCAACCTCGAGACAGCAGGATGTTCATTTCACATATACGATCCTTGCAGTTACCAATCGAACCGGAATTGTTCATTGGCATACATCATTTACCCGAATAACGACGGGAAAACATGTCGAACTTGACGGCATTATTATGGCGGAGTTTGATTCTGATCATACATGCCGTGTGTTCCGGGAGTGGTGGCATAGTAGCGAGTGATAAAAATGACGCGTGATGTAGTTTA
>SL_3KL_010_SEDDRAFT_10000347_pt1 | contig 36572 bp, 38 predicted proteins | sample SodLakKL_010_SED_2_FD_10381 | JGI IMG/M metagenome (IMG submission 10381) | reverse complement strand
GGCGGTGTGATCCGGAGCACCCGGGTGGATGGGCGCATCCTGGACCATGGTCCGCAGCGGACCCGGGTGACGCCGGAGCTCTCGCGCATCCTGACTCACATCGGGCTGGATGAGGAGATCGTGGAGGTCTCGCCGGACCTTCCGCTCTTCGTCTGCCGCGACGGCCGGCTCCGTCGTGTGCCCTTCGCCGCCCAGGGGCTGCTTCGTACCAATCTCATCTCCACCCGCGGGAAGCTCCGTGCCCTCATGGAGCCCCTGACCCGGGGCTGGACCGATGAGGAGACGGTGGGCGCCTTCATCTCCCGGAAGTTCGGCCGCGAGGTGTACGACAACCTCATGGGTCCGCTCTTCGGGGGGCTCTACGGGTCGGACCCGGGAAAGATGTACGTGCGCCACTCCCTGGCGACGACCATGGAACGGATGGGCATCTCCCGCAGCATCCTCTGGCGGTTCCTCCGGGGCTCGTTCAACCGGGCGGCGGCGCCGGCGGCCATCTCCTTCCGCGAAGGGATGGAGGCGCTGCCCCGGGCACTTCACGGATCCGTGTCCCACCGGGTCCACCTGTCGACGCCTACCTCCGGCCTCCGCCGGCGTCCCGGCGGGGCGGGGTGGAGGGTACGCACCGAGGCGGGTGAATCGCTGGAGTTCGATCGGGTGGTGCTCACCATCCCCGCCGAGCGGGCGGCGGACCTGTTGCGGCAGGAAGCGCCGGAGACGGCGGCTCGTCTTCGCCTCCTCCGATACAACCGACTGGCGGTGGTTCACCTCAAGGGGGAGAGCGGCCGCCTCCACGGCCTGGGCTACCAGGTGGCCTACGGGTCGCGGATCCGAACCCGGGGCGTCACCTGGAATGACTCGGCCATGGGGCGGCCCGGGGTGTTCACCGCCTATCTGGGGGGGGCGCGGGATCCGGGCCTTCTCGAACTGGGTGACCAGGAGATCGGGCAGATCGCCCGTCGGGAATTCCAGGCGGTGACCGGACTGGATACGGAGCCCATGAATGTGAGTCGGATGCGCGTGCCCTCGTGGGACCGAAGCTGGACCCTCACCGAGCGGCTCACCCTCCCCGACGGTATCCACCTCTGCGCCAACTACGAATCGCGGGTGGGGATTCCCGGACGGATCACACGGGCCTCCGTCATGGCCCGTGAGTTGGCTGCGCTTCCGGCGCTTCGACCCAAGCAGGTCCTCGCCGAGCGGCAGACGTCCGGATCCGCCGCCTGAGGGGGGTGCGCCGGAGCCCGGGCCCCTCCCCCCTCAGGCGACCTGGTCCCCGGGGCTAATCGGCGGCCAGCGCTCCAGGGCGCGGCGCCGCCTCCTCCCTGGGAAGCGAATTCAGGCAGAGGGTATTGGCCTCGGGCCGGCAACGGCACGGACCGTAGCGGAACCCCACGGGGCTGGACTCCCCGGTGAGGAAGGGCTCCATGAGGTCGGCCAGAACCCGGGCGAAGCGGGGGTCCTCGTGGGGCACCGGTACGCGGTGGAAGCCCAGCCCCCGCTCCTCGGCCTCCTCACGCAGTTCGTGGTCCAACTCGGCCAGGGTCTCGGACTGCTCGTGCATGAAGGAGACGGGATCCACCACCACGCGATCCGCGTCGATCTCTCCGATCACCGACTCCACGTCGGGCTGGGTCCACTCCACGCCCCGATTCGCGTGGTTCTGGTAGCCGATGACGTACTCGTCGATCCCCGCCAACGCCGCTACCTCCCGGCAGAACTCCTGTACATAGCTCCCATACCCACTCCCCTCCTGGAGATACTTCACCGGGGTGCCGTGGGCGGAGAAGACCAGCTTGGTCCGGCCATCGGTGAGATCGAGGCCGGCCTCGTCGATGGTCTTGCGGAGGGTATCGGCCCGGAGCTCCAGGTAGCCGGGGTGGCGGTGCCAGCCCGTGATCCCCTCGAATGTGACGCCGTCCCAACCCAGGTCGTCGATGGCGGTCTGGATATCGTTGAGCGACGCCACATTGGTGGAGAAGCCACAGAGGGGGTAGCAGGGGAGGCCGATGAGGTGCTCGATCCCGTCTTCCCGTGCCTGGGCCACCACCTCCGCCACCAGCGGCTCGGTGTACTGGAATGCCGAGTACACCGTCACCTCGTGCCCCCGGGCCTCCAGCTCCCGGGCCAGAGCTTCGGCCTGGGCGTGGGCCTGCCGGTTCAGGGGGGAACCGCCGATCTCCTCATATTCGGCCATGAGCCCGGGCGCGCGCCGCTCGGCGAGCTGACGGCTCCGAGCCCGGCGGGCCTCGTCGGTGGGCTGGTCTTCCAGGGACGCGTTGGTGTAGAAGATTCGCTCCAGGAAGGGCACCACGTGCTCGCGGGTGGGCTCCTCCGGCTCTCCGAAGTTGAGGACGATGATACCAGCCTTCATCAGGGACTCCCGTGGGGGCGTGCGGTTCAGATCGGTCGGTGGTCGCCGGCGACTCAGCCGGGGTTCTGGGCCCGGAGTTCCGCCAGGTCCACCGAGTGGACGTAGTCGACCACCGCCCGAACCACATCGGGGTCGGTCTGGGGAAGGAGGCCGTGGCCCACATTGAAGATGTGGCCCGGCCGCCCGCCCACGGCCCGGAGAATCTCCCCGGCCCGGGCGATGGCGACCTCCCTACCCGCCAGCAGGGAAACGGGGTCCAGATTCCCCTGAACTCCACGGTCGGCTCCCACCACGTCCCACGCCTCGTCGATCTCCACGCGCCAGTCGAGGCCGATGACGTCACCCCCGGCCCGGGCCAGATGCGGGAGGAGGGCCGGATTCCCGGTGGCGAAGTTGATGGTGGGCACGCCGGCGGCGGCAAGCCCTTCCAGGATCCGCCGGTTGTAGGGGAGCACCGACCGCCGGTAGTCGGCGGGGTGCAGGCTGCCGGCCCACGAGTCGAAGAGCTGGATGACCGAGGCACCGGCCTCGACCTGGGCGATGCCGAACTTGATGAGGTGCTCGGACCAGTACGACATGAGGCGGTCCCAGAGCTCCGGCTCCTGCCACATGAAGGCCTTGGTTCCTGCCCGCTCCCGGCTCCGGGGCGACTCCACCATGTACGTCATGAGGGTGAAGGGGGCTCCGATGAAACCAAGCACCGGGATGTCCAGGCGACGCTTCAGGATCCGGAGCGTCTCCATGACGAAATCCAGGGTCTCCGCGGGGTCGAAGGGCTCGAGCGACCCGATGGTGCCGGCGTCGTTGTAGGGGTGGGGGAGCACCGGCCCCAGCCCCTTCTCGATGGTCACGTCGATCCCGGCGCCCAGGAAGATGGTGGAGATGTCGGCGTAGAGGACCGCGCCGTCCACGGGGAAGTACTCCAGGGGGAGCATGGTGATCTCCGCCGCCAGCTCCGGGTCCCGGGTCACCTCCAGAAGGTCCCGGTCTCCCTTCAGCTCGTGATAGCGGTCGAGGGAGCGACCGGCCTGGCGCATGAACCAGACGGGGGTGGTGTCGAGGGGCTCGCGGCGAAGGGCTCGAAGGAGGCGGTCGTTCATGGTTTCCCGGGGTGTCGGGGGGCGGGGGTGGGGCTTCGTCCCGGGTTCGGGACGGGCCCATTCCGGAGGCTCGAATCTACCACCGGCGGCCCCGGGTCGTCATCCCATGGGAAGAAGGGGCGGGGTGAGGGTGCGTTGAAGGGTCAAGCCGGGTATGGTTAGGTTTTTCCCTTGTTGGACCTCTTTTCCCTCTCCTCCGGCCCCACAGGACCAGCGTGCAGACCAAGCGACCCACCACCCCGGCCGCCGAGGAGATCCTGGGCGGCTACTTTCCCGTCCTGGATCACGGGTTCGTCTCGCTCGTGGACTACATGGGCTCCGACGAGGACGTGGAGCGGGCGGCCCGGGTCAGCTACGGCTACGGAACCCGAAAGCGTTCCGCGACCCGGGGGTTGGTCCGATACCTCCGGCGTCACCGTCATACGACTCCGTTGGAGATGGTGGAATTCAAGTTCCACTGCGCCATGCCCATGTTCGTGGCCCGCCAGTGGGTCCGGCACCGAACGGCGTCCATCAACGAGTACAGTGGACGCTACTCCCTCATGCCCCTGCTCTTCTACGCACCGCAGGCGGATCATTTCGCCCTCCAGAGCCGGTCCAACAATCAGGGAAGGGAGGATGAGGCGGCCTCCCGGGAACTCTGGCGGGCGGCGGTGGAGCGGTGGGATCGGAGCCGCCGGGAGGCGGCGGGAGCCTATCAGTGGCTCCTGGAAGAGGATGTGGCGCGGGAGCTGGCCCGTATCGACCTCCCCCTCTCCACCTATACCCAGTGGTACTGGAAGATCGACCTCCACAATCTGCTCCACTTCCTCACCCTTCGCGTCGATCCCCACGCCCAGTGGGAGATCCGGGCCTTCGCCCAGGTCATGGCGGGGATGGTGAAGCGGGTGGCGCCTCTGTCCTACGAGGCATGGGTGGACTACGACCTGCTGGGAAGCCCCTTCAGTCGGGTGGAGCGGGAGGCGCTGGCCCGGCTGGTCGAGGCCGATCCCCATGGCGGGATCCGGCCCCGGAAGGGTGCTACGGTGCTCTCTTCCGCGGAACTGGAAGGGATGGGTCTGTCCCCGCGGGAGGTGCGCGAGCTGGCCGACAAGCTGAGCCCCGGCTCCCGACCGGACTTCGAGTTGGATCTCTCCCTCATGCGAGAAGCGGATGAGGTGGCACGGGAGATGGCCCGGGCCGTGCCCGGCTCCGACGTCGGCGCCGGCGGCGAGGTCAACGGGGGCGGCAGCGAAGAGCGCGAGGACGGAGGCGGCGGGTGACCCTTCCCCCTCCCAAGGCAGGCTTCGAGGACCTGGCGCAGCTTCGTCGCTTCCTGGTCGACGCCGGTTTCCGGGAACCGGAGGTGGCGGGGCGTCTGGCGCTGTCGTCCCTCTTCGACTTCCGGACCCTCAGGGGTGGACGTACCTCGACGGCCCCCCCTTCTGATCGCCTGGGACTCCTCATCCACCTCTTCATGGATGGCGAACCCACCGCGCAGGGGGAGGCCGAGCGCCTCCTGGGGGAAGAGGGGGTCCGCCTCCTCCTGGCTGCCGGGCTGTTGGCTCCGTACCCTCATGATGCAGCCACCCTGGCCGCGGCTGCGCTGCTGTATCCCGTCGGACCCCTCCTCATCGCCTCGGACGTGAACGAGCAGGCGCCGGGGGCCTCTCCCGACGGCGGCGCCCTGCAGTCCGACGCCGTCTATCCGGCTCTCACCGGCGCCGTTCGCGGGTTCTTGCGGGATCTTCCCGACCCCACCGAGATGGGGCCTGACGCCCGGATCCTGGACCTCTGTGCCGGGACGGGCGTGGCCGGCCTTCTCCTGGCTTCCCGGGCCGGAGAGGTGGGAGAGGTGGTCCTGGCCGATCTCACCGAGCGATGCGCCCACTTTGCCGGCTTCAATGCCGCGCTGAACGGTACGGACAATGTACGCGTCGCCCGAGGTGACCTCTGGGCGGCCGTTTCGGGGGAGCGCTTCGACCTGGTGGTGGCCCATCCGCCCTACGTTCCCGCCGACACGGACCGGATGATCTTCCGGGACGCCGGCGCCGACGGGGAGCGGCTCCTCCGGGGCGTGGTGGAGGGAGCGCCGGATCACCTGACCCCGGGGGGGCTTCTGTACGTGCGCGGGACGGCGGTGGACCGGGTCGGCCACCCTGTGGAGGCCCGCCTCCGGGCGATGCTGGGCGAAGCCCATGGCGACTTCGACGTGTTCGTGGTCATCTCGGACCTGCGGTCACCGGCGGAGTACCTCTCCGGGGCCGGGGCCGGGGACGATGCTCTCCGCCGGGCCCGGAGCCTGCGGGACAGCGGAGTCGCGGCCTTCGTCCACGGGACCTTCCTGGTACAGCGGCGGGAGGGGGCCCGAGAGGTGGTCACGGTGCGCCGGGTCCGGGCTCCCACTGCCGGCCGCCAGGCGTTGGATTGGATGCGCCGCTCCGAGGTGAAGGCGCTCCGACCGCACGCCCGGCGCGCACTCCTGCGGCGGTCGCCCCGCCTTCGGGATGGGGTGGAGGTCCAGGTCCAGTACCGCATGGAGGAGGGCGAACTCCGAAACCGGGGCTGCCGGGTCGGAGTGGATGCTCCATTCCGGGTGGCGGTGGATCTTCCCGCCGGCGCCTCCCGCTTCCTCCCCCTCTTCAACGGTCGCCGACACACCCTTCGGGTCCTGGAAGAGGGTGTGAAGCGGGGGATGATCCCCACCGGAACCCCGCCGGACGAGTTTGCCGGTCTGACTCAGGCGCTGATCCTGGCGGGAATCCTGGAGATCGACGGATCGGCGCCTCCTCCGACGGGGGCAGGATGACGGGGCCCGAGGAGGATCCCCTCACGGTGGGTGGGGCGCCCGTGGAGGTCCGCCTGGAGGTGGAGGTGGAGGCTGCGCCGGAGGCGATCTGGGCGCTCCTCAGCCACCCCGAACGCTGGCGCCTGTGGCACCGGGGAGTTCGGGAAGCGGGGTTGGAGGGAGGGCTACAGCCTGGAAGCCGCCTCCTCTGGCGGGCCGATGGGATGAGGATCCTCTCCGAGATCCGGGAGGTGGAGCCGGAGCGCCGACTGGGGTTCACCCTGCGCACCCTCGGGGGGCGGGGGTACCTGCGCTGGTCGCTGGAGCCCCTGGCGCCCGGACAGACCCTGGTCCGGAGCGAGGAGGTGTGGGACGGCATCTCCGTGCGTCTCCTGCGCCGGACCCTTCGCCGCACGTTGGAGCGGTCCCGGGTGCACGGCCTCGAGGGGCTCAAGGCCCAAGCCGAAGGGGGCGCGACGAATCCGGAGGATGGCCGTCGGTCCAGCGGCTCCGACCCGTTGGTGGGATGACATGTCGAGCCCGCGCTGGCGCCGGTTCCGCTATACGCTCTACTCCCCCTTCTACGACGGGCTGGTGGGGTTCGATGGGGTCCGGCGGCGAAGCATGGAGTTGGCCGCCCCCCGACGCGGAGAGCGGATCCTCATTCCGGGGGCCGGACCGGGCCGGGACCTTCACTTCCTGCCCGAGGGGGTCGAGGTGGTCACCGGCGACCTGGCCGACGGAATGCTCCGGCAGCTTCGGCGTCGGGCCGCACGGATCGAAGAGCGGACCGGGAGCGTGATGCAGGTCGTGGAGATGGACGCCCAGGCTACGGGACTCCCCCCCGCCTCCTTCGATGTGGTCCTCCTCCACCTGGTGGCTGCGGTGGTGGCCGACGGACGGGCCTGCCTCGCCGAGGCGACCCGGGTCCTGCGGCCCGGGGGGCGGCTGGTGGTTTTCGACAAGTTCGCCCCCGAGGACCGCCCCCTGTCCCTTCTCCGCCGAGTGGCCAATCCGCTTTCCCGGCTCCTGTTCACCTCGCTGGACCGTCGCCTGGGCGAGCTGGTGGAAGGCCTTCCCCTGACCATGGAGTGTCGGGAACCGGCGGCGCTGGGAGGGTTCTTCGAGCTCGCGCTCTTTCGCCGCCAGGACTGAGAAGGAGCGAGAACCGGCCGGAATGACCGCCATGGGGCTTCGGCCCTTCTCCCGTGTCCGGTCAACCCCGGTCGCCCTTGGCGGTCCCCGGACGGCCCCGGCGGAACTTCATCCCTGCCCCAGGCGTTTCCCAGGCTGGGGGGCCATGGATCCGAAGCCGGCCTCCCCTCGAGCCGTTGCGTCCCACGACGCGCCGTCTCGCCCGAACCCTTTCATGCCAGAGGAATCTCCGTTGGCCCGAGTCGAACTGGCCGTCATCGACGACGCTCCTGCCGTAGCCCTCCAGGGACTGGACGAACTCTGGTTCCAGGTGGCCGGTACCGTATGCAACCTACGGTGCCGCCACTGCTTCATCTCCTGCGCCCCGGACAACCACTCCCACTGGTTCATGACCCGGAAGCAGGTTCGGGAGGCCCTGGACGAATCGGTGTCCCTGGGGGTGAAGGAGTACTACTTCACCGGCGGAGAACCCTTCATGAACCGGGAGATGGAGGAGATCCTGGCGGACGCACTGGAGCTGGGACCCGCCACCGTCCTCACCAATGCCACCCTCCTCCTCCCGCGCCGCGCCCGCCGTCTGGCGGCGCTGGCGGCAAACTCGCCCTACACCCTGGAGCTCCGGGTTTCCCTGGACGGCATCACCCGGGAGATGAATGACGCCATCCGGGGCGACGGCGCGTTCCACCGGTGTGTGGAGGGGATCCGGAACCTGGTGGCCGAGGGCTTCCTTCCCATCATCACCTGCATGCGAAGCTGGCCCGAGCACGACACACCGCACTATCTGCAGGGTTTCCGGGAACTCCTGGCAGAGGTGGGTTATCACCGCCCCCGCATCAAGATCCTCCCTCCTCTGCTCATGGGGGAGGAGGCGGGCCGTACGCGTGGCTATGAGGAGACGGAGCGGGTCACAGCCCGCATGATGGAGGGCTTCGACGCGTCCCAACTCCTTTGCAGCCGGGCCCGTCTGGTGACGGCCACGGGGGTGCAGGCCTGCCCGATCCTTCTGGAGGCTCCCTCGGCNCGGGTGGGCGAAACGCTGTCGGAGGCGGCTCGGACTCCGGTGCGACTGAAGGAGTCGGCCTGCTTCACCTGCTACCTCTCCGGAGCCATCTGCTCCAACACCGGGAGCGGGGTGGGGGGAGAGCTGTGATGGGTGGCCCGCCGGTAGGGGAGCGGGGACCCGGGGGACGAGGGGCCGAGTTGGCCCTTGATGCGCCCATGGTGGGCAGCCTGCCGGGAAGCCCGATGCGGGTGGCGGCCTTCGGAGGGATCTATTCCAATCATCGGGCGCTGAAGGCCGCCATCGCCGATGCTCGCAGGCGTGGGGCCGAGGCCATCCTCTGCCTGGGCGACCTGGGCGCCTTCGGTCCAAGCCCCGATCGGACCATCCATCTTCTCCGAGACGAGGGGATCCCGGTGGTGCGGGGCAACTACGATGACTCCATCGCCAGGGGTCTGGACGACTGCCAGTGCGGCTATACGGATCCCCGGGACAACCACTACGCCCGGATCTCCTACGAGTACACGCTGGCCAACACCTCACCTGAGAGCCGGAGATGGATGGCTCACTTTCCCCGGGAGATCCGCTTCCACCTGGGGCCCCTGCGGGTGCTCGCGTTCCACGGAAGTCCTCGCCGGATGAACGAGTTTCTCTGGGAGACCACCACGCCGACCCACTTCCTCCGGGGCATGGCCGAGGCGCTGGAAGCCGACGTGCTCCTGGGCACCCACACCGGGATCCACTGGAGTCGGGATCTGGGTGACGGCTACTGGTACGTGAACGCTGGCGCTCTGGGCCGGCCGGCCAATGACGGCCGCCGGGAGGTCTGGTACGCCATGCTCTCGGCGGATTCCCGCGGCCCCGGTTCCGGGACGAACGGGTCGGGTCCGGGCGGGAGCGTCGGGCTTCAGGTGGAGTTCGTCCCGGTCCGCTATGAGGTGGAGCTCCTGGCCGACGAGATGCGGGACGAGGGTCTTCCCCATGAGTTCATCGAGACCATCCGCTCCGGCTGGTGGACCACCTGCCTCGAGGTGCTTCCCGGGAAGGAGCGCGCCCGGGGGCGCTGGTAGGTCCGACCGACCCTCCGGAGGGTCGGACCGGGGTTCCCGCCGGGGATTGCCCTCCCCAGCCACCCGGTCGGGCCCGTGTTGCGCTCCCCGTCCGGGGGTCCGAAGTTGACCACCATGCGCATTGCCTACATGAATGGCTCTCGCCTTCGCCGGGCTCTCCTGGCGGGCTGCGACCACGTCGAGGCCCAACGGCGGGAACTGAATCGGATCAACGTCTTCCCGGTGCCCGACGGCGATACGGGAACGAACCTGGCCCTCACGGTCCGGGCGATACGGGACCATCTGCGGAAGGCTCCCCGGTCCGACCTGTCCGGTATGGCCAGGGCGGCTGCCGAAGCTTCCATCATGGGGGCCCGGGGCAACTCCGGGATGATGCTTTCCCACTTCCTCCTGGGGTTCGCCGACGCCGTGGAGGGACAGGGCCGCGTCGACACCGCCGGGTTCACCGATGCCATGGCGGCCGGGGTTGCCGGGCTCTACGACGCCATCGACAATCCTGTGGAAGGCACCATCCTCACGGTCATGCGCGAGACGGTGGAGCTGGCCCGGACCCTGGAGGAGCCCGACTTCGTCCCCTTCCTCAGGACCATCCTGGACGAGGCCAAGGCGTCCCTCGAGAGGACCCCCGACCTCCTGCCGTCGCTCCGGGAGGCCGGGGTGGTGGATGCCGGAGGGAAGGGTTTCGTCCACCTCCTGGAGGGCGTCACGGTTCTCATCACAACGGGAAAGGTCGGTCTCCCGGACCGGATCGAGGTCGGGAGCGGGTCCATGAAGGGGGGCGACGACGCCCCTACCGGGGTAGCCCACCGCGCCGAGGAGCGGGCGGAGTCGGCGTTCCGTTACTGCACCGAGGGGCTGGTCCGGGGTGACCGGCTCCCCCCGGCCCAGACGGTGCGGGAGACGCTGCGGGAGAAGGGTGACTCCATGGTCGTGGTCCGCTCCGGGTCGCTCCTCAAGATCCACATCCACACCGATGAGCCGGAGGAAGTCTTCGACTACCTCCGGACCCTGGGGAGCCTGGACAGCCACAAGGCCGAGGACATGGAGGCGCAGCAGGCCGTACTGGCCCGGCACGGGGTGGGCGAGGCGGCCCGGCGCCCCGTGGCCCTGGTGACTGATAGCACCAACGACCTTCCTGAGGCCGTGATCCGTGCCCACGGGATCCACGTGGTCCCACTCCTCCTCCTGGAGGGGGAGAATGTGCTGCGGGACGGGGTGGACATCACGGCCGAGGAGTTTCACGCCCGCATGGACCAGGGCCAGGAGTTGCCCACCACCTCCCAGCCTTCCCCGGCGGACTTCCTCACCACCTTCGGCCGGGCCGGGGAGGAGGGAGATGAGGTCCTCTACCTGGGGCTCAGCTCGGCGCTCTCCGGCACCTACGCCTCCGCCGAAGCCGCCGCCGGGCGCATGATGGAGTTGGACGACCCTCGTCCTCTCCACCGGATGGACACCCGTGGCGCCTCCATCCTGCAGGGGCTTCTGGTGCTCCGGGCGGCGGAACTGGCCGAGTTGGGTGTGCCTCCCGCCGCCATCCTCCGGGAGATCCGGAGGCTCCGAACCCACTCCGGCATGCTCTTCACAGTGGATACCCTGGAGCGTCTCCTGGCCTCGGGCCGCGTGAGTCGAGGAAAGGCGTTCTTCGCCCGACTCCTGGATGTGAAGCCCATCCTGGAGATCTCGGCTGAGGGGAAGGTGGAGCCCGCCGGGAAGGCCAGGGGACGGGACCGGGTCCTCTCCACTGCCCTGGAGGTTCTGGCCCAGCGGGTCCCACCCGGGACCAGCGGGGTCCGGTTCGGGATCGTGCACGTGGGGTGCCCCGAGGTGATCCCCGGGGTCCGGGCCGAACTGGAGGCCCGCTACGAGGCCGACGAGATCCTGGAGGGGCCCGCCACCGCCGTCCTGGCGACCCATCTGGGCCCTGGCGCGTGGGGGATCGGCTGGTCGGTGGATGACGGCAGCGGGGCCGCCGAACTCTTTCCGGAGTAACCGTCGGTGCAACCGGTGGTGGAGGCGGATGGCTGGGCGCTGGCCGCCTTCCTGGGATACCTGATCGTCCTGGTGGGGATCGGCGCCTGGTCCGCCCGCTTCTCTTCGCGGGGGATCGGGAATTTCTTCGTGGGCGGACGGGTCATGAACCGGTGGGTCGTGGCCCTCTCCGCCGTGGTTTCGGGGCGGAGCGCCTGGCTCCTCCTGGGCGTCACCGGGATGGCGTGGCAGATGGGCGCCTCAGCTCTCTGGGCTGTGGTGGGGTACACCGCGATGGAGTTCTTCCTCTTCATCCACTTCGCCCCCCGCCTCCGTCGCTTCGCCGGAGACCGGGACTGCGTCACCATCACGGATTTCCTGGCCGAACGGTTCCAGGACCGCAATGGCGTCCTCCGGATCTCGCTGGCGTTGGTCCTGGTGGTCTTCATGACCGCCTACGTCTCGGCCCAGTTCGTCGGTGGGGGAAAGGCCATCGGCGCCAGCTTCGGTCTCGATCCTCAGGTGGGAATCCTCCTCACCGCGGCCATCGTCCTCCTCTACACCACGGTGGGTGGATTCCTGGCCGTCAGTCTTACCGACACCCTTCAGGCCGGGTTCATGGTGGTGGCGCTTGTGGGGCTTCCGATCCTGGCGGTGGCCGGATTCGGGGGATGGGACGCGGTCCACGCCGAGTTGATGGCCTATGAACCCGCCTTCGTGGACGCCCTGTCCCTGGGTGGGGGCGCTCTGCTGGGGCTCGTGGCCATCGGCCTGGGTTCACCCGGTAACCCCCACATCCTGGTGCGGTACATGTCCATCCGGGATGCGGCGGACCTTCGCTTCGCCGCCTGGACCGGGACGGCCGCCAACATCATCATGGGGGCCGGAGCGGTTGCCATTGGCCTGGTGGGGCGGGCCTGGGTCCCGGAGCTGGCCATGCTCCCGGGTCAGGACACGGAAAACCTCTATCCGTTCCTGGCTCGGACGCTCCTGCCACCGGTGCTCTTCGGGATGGTGGTGGCCTCCATCTTCGCCGCCATCATGTCCACCGCCGACTCCCAACTTCTGGTAGGTGCGTCGGCGCTGGTGCGGGATATCTACGAGAAGGTGATCCGGAAGGGGGAAGAGATCCCTGACCGCCTCCTGGTGATCCTCTCCAGAGCCGTGGTGATGGTACTGGTTCTGGGAGCGCTGGCCCTGGGATGGGCGGCGGAGGATCTGGTCTTCTGGCTGGTACTCTTTGCCTGGGCCGGGCTCGGGGCGGCGCTGGGTCCCCCCATGATCCTGGCCCTCTACTGGCGGGGGACCACTCGATCCGGGGTGCTGGCCGGGGTCGCGACCGGCGCCGTCACCACGGTGGTCTGGTACCTCACACCGGCGCTGAACGCCCTGGTCTACGAGCTGGTTCCTGCCTTCATCCTGGCAGGCCTGGTCACCGTGGTGGTGAGCCTACGTTCGGAGCCTCCCACCGACGTGGAGCGGGATTTCCGGGTGATGGCGGGACGAACCGACTAGGGCAGGATCTCGCCCACGGCCACCACCGCTTCCTCGGGGATCAGATGGAGGTCGTCCTCCACGAGGTGCGCCGCCTTGGCCAGCACGATGACCAGGGTGCCTGGCAGGAGTTCCTCCTCGGCTCCGGAGACCGGATCCAGATCGAGGGGAGCGTGGGTGACGACCTGCCCCCGGCGGAGGGCCGGGTCGGCGCAGGTCCCCACCAGGCGGACCGTCACCCATCCCGGGCGGGGGGTCCATGACATGTTCTTGGAAGTTCGGATCCGGGTCTCTCGCACGCTCATGGACGTTGATGGCCGAAGGTGGGACGAGCCTGACGGAGTGCATTCAAGCCAGGTGGTACGCCGCTGGAGAATGCCCGTTCCCGACGGCGAACCGGACGGGGCCGTTCAGGCATTGTCGAGGGAGAGCCGGCCCTCCACCAGGAGATGGAGGGTCGCGGTCTGGGCCGGCGTCGGCTCGGGCGGGAGGACCACGGGTACGGCCCGCTCCCCGGGATCCTCGGGGAGGTGGAGGACAAGGGCATCCCAGCCGGGCGGTTCGTCGAGCGGGTGGGCGATCCCCCCTTCATCGATCTTGACCGCACGCCCGGGGTGGAGGGTCTCCACCAACCCCACTCCGAAGTTCAACCAGAGACGAAGGGGATCGCCCTCCCCGCGGCCCAGGGGCTCGATGACGGTGGTCCGCCAGTGGGTCACGGCGCGGGCGTAGGTGGCCTCGTCCCGTTGCTTTAGCTGCCGAAGGAGTGTCCGATAGGCCTGCCTCGGGTCGCGGGCTCCCGTTTCGGCCAATGCCGCCTCCAGCCGCTGGTCGGCTCGGGTATTCAGATCATCGCTCATGGTCTCGTCCGGCCTTCCCCTGGGGAGTGGCGGTTTCTAAGTTCCCGGTCCAGGGGGCGAACGGCGAAGGAAGCCGCGCCCATCGCCCCGCCCCGGGATGGCGCCCTGGCCGGACGCCGCTGTTTCGCTTCGGTTGTCGCCTCGGGGTCCCACGACGTCCCACGGCCCTGGAGGGTCCCATGCCGCCGCTCTCTCCCTTTTCCCCATCCCTGCTCAACGCCGAATTTCCCGGGTCCACCGGATCCGGCTCATTCGTGCCTGGAATGGACTCGCAGGGCAACCCCCTCATTCGCGACGATCAGTTCCTGGATCTGGGGTGGGAGATGTTCGGCGAACTCTGCCGCGCCCTGGCCATGCGCGTATCCCGGGAATACGACCCGGAGATGGTGGTGGGAATCGCCCGTGCCGGCGTCATTCCCGGAGCCATCGTGGCCTCACTCCTCAGCGTCCCCTTCTATTCCATGACCATCTCCCGGCGTGAGGGCGGAGCCCAGGTGCGGGACCGGCCGGCCATACTCTCGGCGGCTCCCGAACAGGCCCGCGGAAAGCGCGTCGTCCTGGTGGATGAGGTCTGCACCTCGGGGGAGACCCTGCGGCTCGGCATTGCGGCCCTCCGGGATGTCCATGCTGAGGAGATCCGTACGGCCACCACCTTCAAGCGCCCCCGGGGCCATCAGCCCGATTTCTTCTCCCTGGAGACCGATCAGACCATCATCTTCCCTTGGGACCGGAAGGTGTTCGATGGCGAGGAGTGGGTGGTGAATCCGCGCTACGCCGGCGCCATCGACGACTGAGATCCGGCCCTCAGCTTCCCTGCATGGAGTCCAGGAATTCGGAGTTGTCGGTGGTTCGCTTCATCCGGTCCATGAGGAATTCGATGGCCTCGGCCGACGGCATATCCGAGAGGAAGTTGCGGAGGAGGTAGACCCGGTTCAACTCGGTCTCCGTCAGCAGCAGTTCTTCCTTCCGTGTTCCGGACCGGTTGATGTCGATGGCCGGGAAGATGCGCTTGTCGGCAATGTGCCGATCCAGGACCAGCTCCATGTTCCCGGTCCCCTTGAACTCCTCGAAGATCACTTCGTCCATGCGGCTCCCGGTTTCTACCAGGGCGCTGGCGATGATGGTGAGGGATCCCCCCTCCTCGATGTTGCGCGCCGCACCGAAGAATCGTTTGGGCTTGTGGAGTGCGTTGGCATCGACTCCGCCGGAGAGGATCTTCCCGGAGTGGGGGACGGTTACGTTGTAGGCCCGGGCCAGTCGGGTGATGGAATCCAGGAGGATCACCACATCCTTGCCCTGTTCCACCAGTCGCTTCGCCTTGTCAAGCACCATCTCCGCCACCTGGGTGTGCCGCTCGGCAGGTTCGTCGAAGGTGGACGAGATCACCTCGCCGTCGACGTGCTCCTCCATGTCCGTCACCTCTTCCGGACGCTCATCGATGAGGAGGACGATGAGGTAGATCTCCGGATGATTGGCGGTGATGGAGTTGGCGATCTGCTGCAGGAGCGTGGTCTTACCGGCCTTGGGCGGCGACACGATGAGTCCACGCTGCCCCATCCCGATGGGGGCGATGAGGTCCATCACCCGCATGGAGATGCTGCCACCCTCCCGCTCCAGGCGGATCCTGGTCTCGGGGTAGCGGGGTTTCAGGTTGTCGAAGGCAATGCGGTGCTTGGACTTCTCCGGCTCGTCCAGGTTGACCTGCTCCACCTTGAGGAGGGCCAGGTACCGTTCCCCGTCCTTGGGCGGCCGAACCTGCCCCAGGATGGTGTCGCCGGTCCGCAGGTCGAACCGCTTGATCTGGGAGGGAGAGACGTAGATATCGTCGGGACCGTAGAGGTAGTTCCAGTCCGGGGAGCGGAGAAATCCGTAGCCCTCGGGGAGGACCTCAAGCACTCCCTCGCCCCGGAGCACCACATCGGTGTCCAGGAGGTTCTGCTCGATCCGGAAGATCAGATCCTGCTTGCGGAGCCCCGAGTGATTCTGGATTTTCAGCTCGGCGGCCAGCTCATGGAGCTCGGCCACGTTCTTCTTCTTCAATTCAGCGATGTCCACGAATGTCTCCAGATGGTCTGGGCCCAGCGGGTAGGAAGACGGAATGCAGGCGGGTGGATGGAAGGGTCCGGCTGATGGAATCCATGGACCAGCAGCACGGGGGGCGGAAAATTCTGGGGAAAAGGGCGACCGGAAAACGGAGCGGAGAAGGCCGGAGGCCACCCTTGGTTGAGGAATTTCGGCCATAGTAATGGGCGGTCCAGACCCGGTCAAGGGTCCTGGATGGGAACCGATCCTGAGCGCCGGGCTTCTCATCCTGACCCTGCTGTCGACCCTTGTGGCCGGAGCCCTGCTGGTGGGCGTCGATCCCCTGGGGCTCGAATTTCGCACGATCCTCGGCATCCCGTTCTGGTGGCCCACGGGGTTTTCCCTTGTGGACCTCCTGAAGGGGGTCCCCTTCGCCGTACCCTTCGTCGCCATCCTCTACGGGCATGAATGGGGGCATCGGTGGGCGGCGGATCGGCACGGGGTGGTGGCCGGTCCGCCCCTCCTCATCCCGTTTCCACCCCATATCTCGGTGGTCGGAACGCTGGGTGGTCTGGTCCGGCTGCACTCGCCCATCCCGCATCGACGGGCGCTTCTGGACGTAGGGGCCTCCGGTCCCCTGATCTCCCTCGTTCTCTCCCTGCCCTGCCTGATGCTGGGCCTCCTCCTGTCCGAGGTGACGGAGGTGCCGGCCCGTGACGGCCTTCCCTTCATCATCGTGTTCCAGGACATCGTGATCCGGTTGGGCGAGCCCCTTTTGGTCGGAGGGCTTCTGGCCATCCTCCCCGTTTCGGTGGAAGAGGCCGCCCTCCATCTCCATCCCCTGGCCTTCGCCGGTTGGGTCGGCCTGATCCTGACCTTCCTCAACCTGCTCCCGTTGGGGCAGTTGGATGGAGGGCAGATCCTGTATGCCCTCCACCCGGGCCGCCAGCGCTGGTGGTCTCGGGCGACGGTATCGGTCTTCCTGGTCCTGGGGTTCATGTGGCCCGGGTGGTGGGCCTGGGCGGTGATCACCTTCGTCCTGGGACGGAACCGGACCATCCCCCTGGAGGCCATGCCTCCGCACCCGGCGCCGACGGGGTGGCGGAAGGTGACGGGGTGGCTGCTCATGGGCAGTCTCATCCTGCTCCTGCCACCGATTCCGGTGTCCTTCTGACCCACGATTCCTCCGACGCCGGTCCTGGGCCATGATCCTTCCGACCACAATCCCTCTCCTCAACCGGTTCGTCGGTTGACACGATGCGGACCGGCGGGGACATTGCGCCGGATGGCCGGTGGTGGCGGTCACGCGTCGGGGGGCAGGGCCTCCCGGCCGGATGGGGGGCACCGGCATGGCATCCAGGGGCCGCGCAATCGCAAAACAGACGTCTCGTCAGGGGAGGACCGGAGTTCGTGGCCAGACACAACCGGGAGGGTGAGGGGACGGACCAACGGGGATTCCGCTACAACATCAGCTACCCGCCGGATTGGCTGCGGCATGTGAAGGTCGGTCGGGCGCTGCCGTCGGGTCGGCAGTCGACCATGATCCTCTTCCGGAATCCGGCGGGGCACCGGAGTCGGCCCCCCGGGGACCGGATCCGGACACGGATCGAGTGCCCGGAACAGGAGTTGGACCTGGAGGTGGTGGTGAGTGATGCCCATGGACGGACCCGCCGGGTTCAGGTCTCCTGCTGGGTCCCGAATCCCGATGGCCCGGGAGAGGAGGAGGTGGTGTTCACCCTCGAAGATGGATTGCCTCCTCCGCCCTGACCCTGGCCATCGGGTGGCGTTCGGGGTGACGACCTTGGTATCTTCTCCATTCGGTTTCGGGCGTTTCGCCGATGGTATCGCCCGAGAACTCCGTCCTCAGGTCACCCCCTGCGTCCCCCTCTATGCAGCCCCTTTTGAAGCCCTTTGCCATGCTGGGACAGGGCGGCGTCACCTTCGCCGCCGGGATTGGTCGGTGGGGGCAGCTCACCGCCGACACCGTCCGTGCCGTGCGGCATGTGGATGTATGGCTGCGTCTGCTCCTTCCCCAGATGGCCAGGGTCGGGGTGGATTCGGTTCCCATCGCCCTCTTCATCGCCCTGTTCACGGGGATCGTGCTGGCCCTGCAGGCCTCGTACACCTTCACCGGAGCCATTCCCCTCTACTTCGTCGGGGTCCTGGTGGGGAAGACCATGATGCTGGAGCTCGGGCCCGTGCTGACCGGACTGGCCCTCTCGGGGCGAGTGGGTGCCAACATCGCCGCTGAGATCGGGACCATGCGGGTGACGGAACAGATCGATGCCCTGGAGACGCTGGCCTATCCGCCGGTGGCCTACCTGGTGGTTCCGCGGGCCCTGGCGGGGATCATCATGTTTCCGGTGGTGACCGCGCTGGCCATCGGCATGGGAATCGTGGCAGGGTGGATTACGGCTATCCAGCTTCTGGACATGAGTTCAGCGGATTTCTTCAACGGCCTCACCCTCTTCTTCCTGCCCTTCGATGTGACCTATGCCATGATCAAGGCCACGAGCTTCGGCTTCATCGTGACCTCCATCGGTTGCTTCTTCGGTTTCCACACCAAGGGTGGGGCCGAGGGGGTCGGGGACGCCACCACCCGGGCCGTTGTGGCCAGCAGCATGGCGATCCTGGTGCTCAATGCCTTCTGGGCCATCGTCCTGCTCTGAGGGGGGAGGCGTTTCCATCATGGGTATCATCGTGCGGGATCTTCACAAGGCCTTCGGGCCCAAGGTGGTCCTGGACGGATTCTCGGTAGAGGCCCGCGACGGCGAGACCCTGGTGGTCCTGGGGGGGTCGGGCTCGGGGAAGTCCGTGATGCTGAAGCATTTGGTTGGACTTCTGATCCCCGACGCGGGCGAGGTGGAGGTGGATGGCCAGGTGGTTTCGACCCTGAAACAGGAAGAGCTCTTCGAACTTCGGCGGAAGGTGGGGTACGTCTTCCAGTTTGCGGCCCTCTTCGATTCCATGACGCTGGCCGAGAATGTGGCCATGGGCCTCCGACGCAAGTCGGACCTGGATGAGGAGGGCATCGCCGACCGGGTGGACGAGTGCCTGCGCCTGGTGGATCTGGAGGGATACGGGGACCGTGCGCCTGCCGAGCTCTCCGGGGGCCAGCGCAAGCGGGCCGGGATTGCCCGCGCCATCGCGACCCGGCCCCAGTATCTCCTCTACGATGAGCCCACCACGGGCCTCGATCCGGTGACCCGTGCCATGATCGACCAGCTCATCCTGCGCATGAGTGAGGAGTTGGGCGTCACCGGAATCGTCATCACCCACGACATGGACAGCGCCTTCCGGGTGGCCGATCGATTCGCCATGCTCCACAATGGACGTTGCCGGTTCCACGGTTCCCCCGATGAGATTCGGGCTTCCGAGGACCCGGTGGTCCGGGGATTCATCGAAGGTCGTCCCGAACTGTTGGAGATGGAATCGTGAATCGATCCAAGGAAGCCCTGGTGGGGGTCGTCATCGTGGCGGCCATCCTCCTGGTTACATTCGGAACCCTCTGGCTTCAGGGGGTCAGCCTCCGGGCCAGCGAGACCGAGGTAACGGCAGCCTTCTCCAGCGTCGGGCTCATCCGTCCCGGAAACGCCGTGAAGTACCGCGGCGTGCGCATCGGGCGGATTCGCGAGATCGAAGTGGATCAGGACGGCGAGCTGGTCCTGGTGCGGGCTCGTGTCCAGGATGATGTGCGTTTGCCAAGCGACGCCGTGGCCATCCTGTCTCCGGAGTCCCTCTTCGGCGACTGGCAGATGGAGATTGCGCCCCGGGACCGCTTCCCGGCCTACCGCTATTCGGAGCCGCGGGAGGAGGACCATCTGGCCGGCTATTCCATCCCGGACATCTCCCAACTCACCGCCACCGCCGACCGGATCTCCGCCGATATCGAGATCCTGACGGAGCGGGTGGGGATCGCCTTCTCCGAGGAGACGGCCCGGAACGTCGCCTCCCTCATCGAGAACGTTGAGGAGGTCACGCAGCGGCTGTCCCAGCTCATCACCCAGCAGGCCGACGCCTTCGTGGGCGTGACGGCGGAGATCCAGGAAACCACCCAGGAGATCGGCGAGGCCGCAGTGGGTGTTCGTCGGACTCTGGACCGGGTCAACGAGGCGCTGGCCCGGGACGAGGTGGGCGAGGCCCTCAACGACCTGGTGGCCATGACCTCGAACCTCCGGGCACTGAGTGAAGGCATCGAGGGGACCACGGACCAGTTCCGCGTGACGGCGGCTCGAGCCGACTCCACCTTCATGCGGGTCGGCACGATCCTCACCGCCATGGAGGAGGGGGAAGGGACGCTGGGCCGCCTCCTCCAGGACCCGGCCGTGGCATCCGAGCTTGAGGGCACGCTACAGGAGCTCCAGTTGCTGCTGGAGGATGTGCGCCTGAACCCGCGCCGCTACCTTCGCCTGTCCATCTTCTGACCGGACCCATCCTGCTTCCTCCGATCCCGATCCTTCGTCCCCTGTCCGCTCTCTGACCGACGACTCCCATGGCTTCCCATCCTCCCCCACCTGCCCGGGAAAACGGTCCGCCCGGCGCCTCGGAGCCGCTCCAGGTGGAGCGGAGCGCCGGCGGCGTGGTGGTGCGGGTGGTCCGTGGCGCACCCCGGGTCCTGCTCATCCGGGACCCGTACGATCGGTGGGGGCTTCCCAAGGGACATCTGGAGGGAGAGGAAAGGGAGGCCGAGGCCGCCCTCCGGGAGGTCCGTGAGGAGACGGGGCTGAGGCTCCTGCGGCTCGGTCCGGATCTGGGCCGGATCGACTGGATCTTTCGGCTGAAGGGTCGGCGGATCCACAAATATTGCCGCTTCTACCTCATGTCGTCTCCCGAAACCACCCGACCGCAGCTCACCGAGGGGATCACCGAGTGCCGCTGGTTCTCCCTTTCCGCGGCGTCGGACCGGGTGGATTACGAGAACGCCCGGGGAATCCTGGAGCGGGCGGCCCGATGGATCCGGATTCCGGAGCACTCGGGAATCCCGCCTTGGCGGGAGGGGTCCGCTTGAGTCGGGACGACGCCATCCTCAAGTGGAGTGCCGCAGCGGCGGGCATTGTTCTCCTCACCTTTCTCCTGCTCGGTCTCCGCGAGGTCCTGAATCCTCCCCTGCTCTTCCTGGGGCTGGTGGGCGTGCTCCTGCCGCTGCGGCGGACCTCGTTCTTCCCAGCGGTGGTGGGGACCACGGGATTCCTGGTTCTCTTCTGGCTCTTCCGGGAGCTTGGGTTCCTGCTGGCGCCGTTCGTCCTCGCGCTGGTCCTGGCGTACATCCTGAACCCCGCAGTGGGTTGGATCGCCGGCCGACGGCCGCTGGTCCGCTTCGCCGGTGCTGACGGCCAGGGGCGGCTGGGTCGGACGCTGGCGGTTGTGGCATTGGCCATTCCGGTGGTGGGAGGGCTTGTGGCCCTGGGCGTCTGGGGAGTCCCGTACCTGGCAGGCGAGCTCACCGCCATCGTTCGCCGGGCACCGCAGGCTCTGGAGCGGCTCACCATCTTCGTCCAGGGGCTGGAAGAGCGGTTCGCGGCCATCCAGGTTCCGGGATTCGACGGCTCCCGTTGGCTGAGCCGTGTCGGGGAAATGGACGCCGACGCCATTGCCGAGTTCGTGGAGGAGCGTCAGGAGCTGATCTGGGACTGGCTTCGGGAAGGGGCCCTGGGGCTGGGGCGGGGCCTGGGCGCCGCCCTTTCCATTCTGGGCTATCTGGTGCTGGCGCCCATCCTGACCTTCTATCTCCTCAGGGATTACGACCGGTTGGTGGAGCGGGTGTCGGATCTCATCCCCCCGTCGAAGGAAGGAATTCGCTGGGGTCTTCGGGAGTACGACCGCTTGCTCTCGGCCTATCTGCGTGGGCAGGTCATGGTGTCCCTCACGGTGGGTGCCATGACGACGGCGGGGCTCCTCATCGTCCAGTTCCCCTATGCGTTCTTCCTGGGGGCCGTGGTGGCCGTCTTCAACGTGGTCCCGTATCTGGGCCTTGTGCTGAGCCTCATCCCGGCAGTGGCCATCGCCCTGGCCAGCGGTGACCCCGTCATCTCGCTCATGAAGATGGCCATTGTCTACACCGTCGCCCAGTCGCTGGAGAGCGGGGTCGTGAGCCCACGGATCGTGGGCGATTCAACGGGGTTGCACCCGGTCTGGATCCTCTTGGCCATCGCCGTGAGCGGCTTCTTCTTCGGCTTCGTGGGGCTTCTCATCGCTGTTCCCACCGCCGTTGGGATCAAGCTGCTCCTCAGCGTGGCCGGAGATCGATACCGCTCTTCGGCCCTCTTCCACGATTCCATGAGGGGGGATTCGTCGGAGGCCGAGACGGGGGTGGCGGTGGAGTAGGCCCTTTCCGGGGCTTTGCTTATCGTTGTTCGGTAGTCCCGACGCGGTAGGCGAGCGCGCCTCCGAGCGGCCCTTCCGACCGGACTTCGGTCATCAAGAAACCCAGTCGACAGGAACCATGACGAAGGACATACAGGACATCACCATCATCGGCGGCGGTCCCACCGGGCTCTTTGCCGCTTTCTACGGCGGAATGCGCGGGAAGAGCGTCCGCATCATCGATTCCCTTCCGGAACTCGGCGGGCAGCTCATGGCCCTCTATCCGGAGAAATTCATCTATGATGTGGGCGGTTTTCCCAAGGTCCTGGCCAAGGACCTGGCCATGGATCTCATCGCCCAGGCCATGCAGTTCGATCCCGAGGTGCTTCTGGACGAGGAGGTCCGGGAGATCCACCGTGACGAGGAGTCGGGAGTGCTCACCCTGGTTTGCCGGGGTGGCGAGTACCGGACCCGGGCGGTGGTCATCGCCGGTGGGAAGGGTGCGTTCGAGCCCAAGAAGTTGAACGTCCCCGGCTACGACGAGTTTCTGGGGAAGGGCGTCCACTACGCGGTCAAGGATCCGGTGGAGTTTGCCGGGAAGCGGATCGTGGTGGTGGGTGGCGGGGACTCGGCCCTCGACTGGGCCCTCATCCTCAAGGGGAAGGCGGAGCGACTGGTTCTGGTCCACCGTCGGGACGGCTTCCGGGCCCATGAGAACTCCGTCGCCCAGCTCCACCAGGCCGAGAGGGATGGAGAGGTGGACGTCCGCCTCTTCCACGAAGTGGCCGAGATCTCGGGCAACGGTCGGGTCGAGGCGGTGACGCTCTTCGACAACCGTACCGACGACCGGACCATCATGGAGGCGGACTACGTCCTGACCTTCCTGGGCTTCAAGCCCGACCTGGGACCCATCAAGAATTGGGGCCTCGAGGTCCATCGCAACCGCATCGCCGTCACACCGCTCATGGAGACGAACCTTCCCGGGATCTACGGCGCCGGGGACATCGTGGACTACGAGGGGAAGCTGGACCTCATCGCCAGCGGATTCTCCGAAGCGGCCATTGCCGTGAACAACGCCGTACGTTTCGTGGACCCGACGGCTCGGGTCAACCCGGGCCACTCCACCAGCATGAAGGTGTTCAAATGACCGAGATCAGCGAAGATAGGATCGAGAATGTGGTAATCATCGGCTCCGGTCCGGCGGGCTGGACGGCGGCGGTGTACGCGGCCCGGGCTCGACTGGACCCCCTGGTCTTCGAAGGTGCGCCGTCCAGGGAGATGATCCCGGGTGGCCAGCTCATGTTCACCACCGAGGTGGAGAACTATCCCGGATTCCCGGAGGGAGTGGACGGGCAGGAGCTGATGATGTCCATGCGCCAGCAGGCCGAGCGCTTCGACACCCGCATCGTCACCGAGGACATTGTGGAGGTGGATGCGTCGGGCCGCCCGTTCCTGCTCCGGTCCTCCGAGGGGCGGACCATCCGCGCCCGCACCGTCATCGTGGCCACCGGCGCCCGGGCCAACTGGCTGGGGCTCGACAACGAGCAGCGTCTGGCCCACACCGGCGGGGGCGTTTCGGCATGTGCCGTCTGTGACGGTGCACTCCCTGCCTTCCGGGACCAGGTCCTGGCGGTGGTGGGAGGGGGCGACAGCGCCATGGAAGAGGCCACCTACCTCACGAAGTTCGCCAGGGAGGTGGTGATCATCCATCGGCGGGAGACCTTCCGGGCTTCTCCCATCATGGCGGAAAGAGCGCTGGAGAACCCCAAGATCCGCGTCGAGTGGAACAGCCAGGTCACCGAGGTGCTGGGCGATGACTTCATCACCGGTCTCCGCCTTCGGGACACGACGACGGGAGCGGAGAAGGAGTTGGCGGTGGGCGGCCTCTTCCTGGCCATCGGCCACACTCCCAACACGGCCTTCCTCCGGGGCGTACTCGAACTGGACGAGGCCGGCTATGTCCAGACCCCGACCCCCTGGCGCACCGCCACCACGGTCGAAGGGATCTTCGCCGCCGGTGACGTGATGGATTCCTACTACCGGCAGGCGGTGACGGCGGCGGGAACAGGGTGCATGGCAGCGCTGGAGGCAGAGCGCTACCTGGCCCACGGCCACCCGGCCGACCGCGGCGTGGATGTGCCGGCCGAGCCCGTGGCCGCCGGGGACTGAGGGCCCTCGTCGCCGGCGTTTCCGGTTCAGCCCAACTCGGTCTCGTCGCCCCGCAGCCGGGTCGGATCGAGCTTCAGATGAGGAAGCGTGAGGCGGCGGACCCAGGGTTCCGGGTTCGCCGCCTCTTCCGTGTCGGCCCGATTCACCGATTCGAGAACCTCCTGACCCCGGTTCCGGATGCTCCCCACATCGATGCCCAGGTAGGCGTCCGGGTAGCCTTCCAGCGCCCGGGCCGCTTTCCGTATCTGGGCCCGGATCCCATGGGGGTTGTCCCGCTGCACGTGGACCCAGGCGCTGGCCCAGAGGATCAGACCGTGGTAGAAGGCGCTCCGCCCCTGGCGCCACGGACCCTCCAGAACTTCGTGGCTCTCCCAGAACTCGCCCCGATTGAAGAGGTGGACGAAGCGCCGCAGCGGGGCGGGGAAGGGATCGGTGGAAGCGGGGCGAGGGGGCACGCTCATCCCAGGAGCCGACCTCCGTCCACCACGATGACCTCTCCTGTGATGAAGGGGGAGCGGTCGAGGAAGAGGACGGTCCGGACCACGTCTTCCGGCGAACCGAGGCTTCCCAGCGCCGCTCGAGACCGGGAGCGTTCCCGATCCTTTTCGTGGGAGTCGTCCGGGGGGAGCACGGAGCCGGGAGCGATGGCGTTCACCCGCACCCGGGGGGCCATGGCCCGGGCCATGACCCGCGTCAGATGGAGGAGACCGGCCTTGGAGACGGCGTGGTGCGGGTAGTCCACCCACGGCTGGAAGGCCGACAGATCCACCAGGTTGATCACACATCCCCGGGCGGCGGTGAGGAGGTCGGCGGTAGCCTTCACCATGAGGAAGGGCCCCTTGAGATTCACCTCCATGACCCGGTCCCACTCCGCCTCTTCCACATCCAGGAGCGCCTTCTGGGGGAAGATGGAGGCGTTGTTCACCAGAAGGTCCAGGCGACCGAACTCGGTCCGGACCTCCTGGGCCAGCGCATCCACCTCGCCGGAGCGGGATACGTCACCGCGGGCCACCACACAGTGGCGTCCGGCGTCACGGATCTCCCGGGAGACCGACACGGCCTCGGTTTCGGAGCTATGGTAGTTCACCACTACGTCGTAGCCGGCTTCCGCCAGGCCAAGGGAAATGGCGCGGCCGATCCGGACGGCGCCTCCGGTGACCAGGGCGACCTTGCTCATGGGGCATCGGGGGTTGGAGCGGAAGGGGCGGAAGCCTCGGCGCCGCCGCGCCCTATGGGAGATGGTCGGAGCGAGCCGGGAGTTCCGACCCCCTCCTGAATGTACTAGAAATCGACACGATCCGAGATCGGTCGCGCCGGAGTTCGACCCACGCACCCCGGAGCGCGCGAAGATCCACTACCCAGGGAGTTTGAGACAGACATGACAAGAGCGAGCGAGACGAATGGAGAAGGCGGCCTGTTCCAGGGCACCGTGGCCGTGGTGACCGGGAGCACCCGGGGAATCGGCCGCGCCGTGGCCGAGGTGCTGGTTCGTGAGGGCGGACGCGTCATGGTGTCCAGTCGCCGCGCCGATGCCGTGGAAGAGACGGTGGCGGCGCTGGAAGCGTTGGGGACCGGTGAAGCGGCGGGACAGGTCTGCGATGTCCGGGAGCCGGCGGCCTGCCACGCCCTGGTGGAGGCTGCAGTGGAGCGGTTCGGCGCCTTGGACGTGCTGGTGAACAATGCCGGACTGGGCCGATTCGCCAAGATCCAGGAGATGGAGCCGGAAACGTGGAACATCCAGCTCCGCACCAACCTGGATGGCGTTTTCCACTGCTCCCAGGCGGCCATCCCCCACTTGAGGGTCCGGGGCCGTGGGTGGATCTTCAACATCGGATCGTTGGCGGGTCGGAACGCCTTCTCCGGAGGCGTGGCCTACAATGCGTCCAAGTTCGGTCTGCTGGGGATGACCGAGGCCATGATGTTGGATCTGCGGGACGAAGGGATTCGGGTGTCCTGCATCATGCCCGGGAGTGTGAACACCCATTTCTTCGAAGGGGGGCCGGACCCGGAAGACGACTGGAAGCTCCAGTCCGAAGACATCGCCCGGGTCATCACCGACCTCATGTCGTTTCCGGATCGGGCGTTGCCGAGCAAGGTGGAGATCCGGCCAAGCCGACCGCCGAAGCGCTGACGAGACCATCGTCCCCGGTCCACCGGGGACCCTGTCCATGGTCGGGAGGGAAGCCGCTCCCCCCGCCACCACCAGATGAACCACGGAGAAGCACATGGCAGATGACGTCCGGATCGAGCGGGATTCCCTGGGCGAGGTGCGGGTCCCCGCATCCGCCCTCTACGGCGCCCAGACCCAACGGGCGGTGGAGAACTTCCCCATCAGCGGCCAGGGGTTCGGTCGCGCCATGATCCATGCCCTGGGCGTGGTGAAGGCCGCCGCCGCTCGGGCCAACGCGGAACTGGGGAATCTTCCGGCCGTGGTGGCCGAGGCCATCGCCGAGGCGGCGGACGACGTGGCGACGGGACGATGGGACGACCAGTTCCCGGTGGACGTGTACCAGACCGGCTCGGGAACCTCAACGAACATGAACGCCAACGAGGTGGTGGCGGCGCTGGCCAATCGCACCCTGGAGGACCCGGACACCCGGATCCACCCCAACGATCACGTGAATTTCGGCCAGTCGTCCAACGACGTGATCCCCACCACCATCCACGTGGCCTGCCGGGTTGCCCTGGAGAAGGATCTGATCCCGGCGTTGGAGCAGATGGCCGAGGCCATGGAGGCCAAGGCCCGGGAGTTCGACGGAGTGGTGAAGTCGGGGCGGACCCATCTCATGGACGCCACGCCGGTGCGGTTGGGGCAGGAGTTCGGAGGGTACGCCGCCCAGCTCCGGAAGGGGATCGACCGGGTTCGGTCGGCTTCCGCCGAGCTGGCGGAGCTTCCCCTGGGCGGCACCGCAACCGGTACGGGCATCAATACCCATCCGGAGTTCGCCGCTCGGGCCATCCTCCGCATCAGCGCCGTCACCGGCCTCGAGTTCCACGAGGCCCGGAACCACTTTGAAGCCCAGGGCGCCCGGGACGGCCTCGTTCAGGCCCACGGAGCGCTGAACACGGTGGCGGTGACGATATTCGCTGGCTGGCCTCGGGACCTACCTCGGGGATCCACGAGATCTCGCTCCCGGCGGTGCAGCCCGGGAGCTCCATCATGCCCGGGAAGGTGAATCCGGTGATGTCCGAGGCGCTCCTCATGGTGGCGGCCCGGGTATCGGGAAACCAGACCACCGTCACCCTTGCCGGGAGCCGGGGCAACTTCGAGCTGAATGTCATGATGCCGGTGATGGCCCACGCCTTCCTCGAGTCGGTCCTGCTCCTGGCCAATGGCGCTCGGGCCTTCACCGGGAAGTGCCTGGTGGGTATTCGCGCCAACGAGGAGCGGGCCCGGGAGCTCCTCCTCCGGAACCCGGCCATTGCCACGGCCCTGAACCTGGACATCGGCTACGACCGGGCGTCGGAGGTGGCGAAGCGCGCCGCCGCCGAGGGCCGCTCGGTGCGGGACGTGGTCCTGGAGATGGGTCTCTTGGACGAGGCGCGGGTCGATGAGGCCCTGGACGTGAGGGGCATGACCGAGCCCGGTTTTCCGGGGAAGGGAGGCGGGGCGTGAGCGCTGTCCCTGATGGTCCATCCTCCGGAGATGTGGTTGCGGACGAACTCGGGGCCCATGTCTCGGTGGCGGGCGGAGTCCAGACGGCGCCGGGGCGGGCGCGCGACATCCACTCGGTGAATCTGCAGCTCTTCACCAAGCAGCCGAACCGGTGGGCCGAGCCTGAGCTGGCCCCGGACCGGGTCACAGCCTTCCAGGACGGGCGGACCCGGGATGGAATTCAGGTGGCAGGTGCCCACGATTCCTATCTCATCAACCTTTCCACGCCCAAGGAGGACCTCTGGAATCGGTCGCTGGCCTCCTTTACTGCTGAGCTCACCCGATGCGCCGCGCTGGGGCTGGACTTCCTGGTGACCCACCCCGGCAACGCCACCGACGGCGACCACGACAGCGGGATCGCCCGAAACGCGGAAGGGGTGACCCGGGCCCTGGAGGGGGTGGGGGGAGAGACCCGGGTGCTCCTGGAGATCACCGCCGGGTCCGGGACCTCGGTGGGAGGCTCCCTTGAATCCCTCGCCGCCATCATCGATGGGATCCCGGAAGGGCTGCGGGGGCGGGTGGGAGTGTGCTTCGACACCTGCCACGCCTACTCCGCCGGGTACGATCTGGTGGGAGACTACGATGGGGTCTGGGCACGGTTCGAGGACCTGCTGGGGCTCGAGCGCCTGGGGCTCTTCCACCTGAACGACAGCAAGCACCCGTTCGATTCCCGCAAGGACCGCCATGAGCACATCGGGAAGGGGTCGCTGGGCGAGGAGCCGTTCCGTCGGATCATGACCGACCCTCGCTTCGCGGAGATCCCCAAGGTACTGGAGACGCCCAAGGGCGACGACATGGTGACCCTGGATCGTGAGAACCTGGCTCTCCTGCGGTCCTACCGGGGGTAGGGATGGCCGCACCCTTTACCTCGGAGGGGGACCTGCCGATATTAGGAGTGTCGGCGTATCGGAGGGCTTACTTATTGAGCCAACACAACTGAAGCCGGGACTGACTCCGGCGGCTGCCGTCCCGCCCTGAGAGGGGACTTCGAAGGTTGCCGGGAGGTCACCATCTGTTTAACCCGGGCTTCAATAGACCCCCTCCGGTGCGTCTCGGGGCCGGCACTCCTCTTCGGAGGGTGCCGGCCTCGTGTTTTTTGTACCCGGGTCGAGGGACCGATCTGAGAACACAAGGGGTAGTGGGTCTCCGTTTCGCAGTGCCGGAGAAAGGTCCGGAACGAACGCTCCTTCCCGTTGGAGGAATCCATGCCCCGAGTCAGTGTCACGCGCCGCGTCCATTTCTCCGCCGCCCATCGGATCCACCGTCCCGATTGGAGCGACGAGCGGAACCACGAGGTGTTCGGGGACTGCGCGAATCCTCAGTGGCATGGTCACAACTACGAGCTGGACGTCACGGTGGAGGGGGAGGTCGATCCGGAAACCGGCTACGTCATGGACCTGAAGCAACTCAAGGACCTGGTGCAGAATCAGGTGCTGGCCGATGTGGATCACCGCAACCTGAACACCCAGGTTCCGTGGTTGAAGGACACGAATCCCACAACCGAGAATCTCATCGTGGCCATCTGGGACCGACTCCGGGAGCATCTGCCCGAACGTGTGAAGCTGCGTCGGCTGGTGGTCTGGGAAACGCCGCGAAACTACGTGGAGTACGAAGGTCTCTGAGTCCGTTTGTCCGGAGTCATTCGGGGGCCCGGCTTCCCCCACTCCCCGTTTGACAACCGCAGCCGGCACCACGGCTCACCCTGGTGCCACCCCTCATTCCGACACCGAAACCTGAAATCGACCCCTTGATGAGCGACTTCACCGACACCACCTCCGTCTCCTCCGAGATCGATACGGACCCGACTCCCGCAGCCCCAGCCGATCTCTCCCACGCCTCGTTCGAGCAGCTCATCGCCGAGATGCTCCGTCGTCTGGGTGAGGACCCGGATCGGGAAGGCCTTCTGGACACCCCGTCCCGGGTTCGCAAGTCCCTCCAGTACCTGACGCGCGGCTACGATCTGCGCCCGGAGGAGACCATCGGGACGGCGCTCTTCCAGGAGCGTCACCACAACATGATCATCGTGAAGGACATCGAGATGTACTCGCTCTGCGAACATCACATGCTGCCCTTCTTCGGCAAGGTTCATCTGGCGTACATTCCCGACGGGCACATCCTGGGGCTCTCCAAGGTGGCCCGTCTTGTGGAAGTGTTCGCCCGGCGCCTGCAGGTCCAGGAGCGGCTCACCGAGGAGATCGCCCAGAGCTTCTGGGACGTTGTGCAGCCCCAGGGGGTGGGGGTGGTCATCGAAGCCCACCACCTATGCATGATGATGCGGGGGGTCCAGAAGCAGAATTCCTCCACCATCACCTCGGCGGTGCGCGGCGCCTTCATGGAAGACCAGCGGACCCGCGACGAATTCCTCCGCCTCTGCACCTCTCGTCACCGTCCCCTGGGATGACGGACGCGCATGGCGGAGAGGGAATGGAGCCGGCAGGGATGCCTTCCTCCCCCGTGGCGGTGGTCACCGGTGCGAGCCGGGGAATCGGACGGGCCGTGGCGGTCCGACTGGCCGCTGCCGGATTCCGGGTCGCCCTGGTGGCTCGGAGCGTCGGAGCGCTGGAGGAGCTGGCCGGGGAGATCGGAGGTTGGGCACTCCCCTGCGACGTCACCCGTCCCGAGGACATGGAGGCGCTGGCGCGAGCGGTGGACGATCGGGCGGGGCATGCTCCTGATCTGGTGGTGGCGGCGGCAGGCGTCTTCACGGTGGCGCCGGTGGCCGAGCTGGAGCCCGCCGACCTGGACCTGAATCTGGACGTGAATCTCCGGGCTGGGATCCTCACTGTGCGGAGCTTCCTGCCGGGGATGCTGGCCAGGCGGTCCGGAACCATCGTGCAGGTGGGCTCGGTATCGGGAAGAAGGGCCTTCGTCGGCAACGCCGCCTATTCGGCTTCCAAGTTCGGGATCCGCGGCTTCCACAGCGTGCTCCTGGAAGAGCTGAGGGGGACGGGCGTCCGGGCCACACTTCTGGAGCCGGCCGCCACCGACACCTCCATCTGGGATCCCATGGATCCGGATGGAAACCCGGATCTCCCCGACCGGGCGGCCATGCTCCGCCCGGAAGAGGTAGCCGACGTGGTGCACTTCGTCGCCACCCGTCCGGAGGGGGTCTGGATCCCCTTCCTCCCCGTTGAACGCAGTTGAGGGGTCTTCCTGGAGAGATGGCAATGGATGAACGTATGGTCTACACGGTGAGCGCCCAGGCCCACTACGACGCGGCCCACTTTCTGCGGAACTACGACGGGAAGTGCTCGCAGTTGCACGGGCACCGGTATGTGGTGGAGGTGGCGTTGCAGGCCGAAGAGCTGGACAGGTCCGGGATCGCTTTCGACTTCGTCGATCTCAAGGGGCACCTCCGCGACCTGGCCGAGACGCTGGATCATCAGAACCTGAACGAGCTGCCCCCCTTCCGGGAGGTGGAGACCTCGGCGGAGAACCAGGCCGCCTGGTTCTACCGGGAGCTGAAGGCCAGGCTCCCGGAAAAGCTGGCGGACGGGCTCCTGTACGCCCGGGTCTGGGAAACCCCCACCAACTGGGCCCAATACGGACCTGCCCACGCGCCCCTGCCGGCGCCTCGCACCGTCCCCGTGGGCTGAATGCACCTGCTGGTCACGGACCGTCTGTCGTGCCCCCGATGTGGGCCCGCCTTCGGACTCATCCTGCTGGCACATGATCTCCGGGATCGTCGGGTCCTGGAGGGAGCGCTGGGGTGCGCCAACTGCCGGGAGCGCTATCCGGTGGAAGGAGGATTCGGAGACCTCCGGCCCCCGCCCCGGGCCGCCCTCCCGGTCGGCGAGGAGCCTGCGGTGACCGCGGAGGCTCCGGACGCCGGTGACGCTGCCGAGGACACCTTCCGTCTGGCGGCGCTGCTGGGCGTCCGCGAGGGCCCCGGGCTTCTCCTCCTGACCGGAGGCTGGGTATCCCTGGCCGGTCGCCTGGCGGCCATGATCGATGAGATCGAGGTGGTGGCGCTGGATCCCGCCCTCCACGACGCTCCGGAGGCGATGGGGGTCAGCCGACTCACGGCAGGGCCGGCGCTGCCCTTCTTCCATGGCTCACTCCGCGGGGTGGCGCTGGAGGGTGCGCAGCTGGTGGTCTGGGAGGAGGAAGCGGTCCGGGTGCTGGGTCCAGGCGCCCGCCTTGTGGTTCGGGATCCCCCCGACGACCTTCCCCAGCGCCTCGAGGCCCGGGGCCTCCAACCCCTCTTGCAGACCCGGCGCTACGTGGTGGCCCAGCGGGGCTGACAGCGGATTGCGTCCGGCCGCGGCCCTTGGCTACCTTCGCTGTGAGGATTTTTCGCTCCTTCGACCCCCTGACCATGGCCTTCTGGAAGAATCTCTTCGGAGCCGACGAGAGCGCCGAGAAGGTGGACTACTACAAGGAGGGCCTTGCCCTCCTCCGCCAGGGCCAGTTCCACGAGGCCCTGACCTCCTTTCGGCTCGCCCTCAAGGACTCCCCCGGCGACACGGTGGTGCTGCAGCAGATCGCCATCGCCTACACGCGCATCGGGATGACCGAAGAGGCGGCCAAGACCTACCGGCACGTCCTTCAGAGGGACTCGTCGGCGGTGGGCGCCCACTACGGGCTCGCCTACCTCCTGCTCCGGAAGGGAGAGGAGTCCGAAGCCATCCGCCACCTGGATGCCTTCCTGGCGGACCCGCCCCGTGGCGCCGATGCCCGGGAGCATGTGAACCACGCCCGTTCGACGCTGGCTCAGCTTCGCGGTGAGACCTCTTCCCTGGATCTCGATGACGAAATCGACGCGTAGTGCCCATCTCCGTTGGACCGGAGACGGAATGATCTTCGAAGGACGCACCGGTGAGGCGCGCCCCATCCACCTGGACGGAAACTCGACGGAGGGACCCTCGCCCATGGAGGCGCTCCTCCTCAGTCTCGGCGGCTGCATGGGCATCGACATCCAGGCGATCCTGGAGAAGGGGCGGGTTCCCCTGGAGTCCCTGGAAGTATCGCTGGAGGGGGACCGGGCCGGGGCCCATCCCAAACGGTTCACCTCCGTCCGGATGAATGTGCGGGTGGTCGGTCCGGATGAGAGCCACCGGACCAAGGTGGAGCGAGCCATTCAGCTCTCCCAGGACAAGTACTGCAGCGTCTTCCATTCGCTGCAGCCGGATCTGGACGTGGCGATCCGGCTCGAGTTCGCCTGACGTCCTCCGGGGCTGCCCCGCCGTGGATGGCGCCCCCCTCCGCAACGACCCTCACAGGAGTATCCGAATGGGCCAGCGTCGTCATGCCTCCACACCGGGGGAATTCGCTCCCGGAACCCTGGTCGACCTCTTCTTCGAGGTGGTGGACCGTCTCGGGGACCGTCCGGCCCTTCAGTGGTATGGCGACGGGTCATGGCCCTCCATGACCTACTCGGAGGCGTTGGAGCAGGTCAGAGGCGTGTCCGGCGGGTTGGCGGAGCTGGGTCTGGAACGGGGAGACCGGGCCGCCATCCTGGCGGAGAATCGGCCGGAGTGGGCGCTGGCCGATTACGGCTGCCTCACCTCGGGGATTGTGGACGTTCCCATCTACGCCACCCTCACGCCCCGTCAGGTCGCCTACATCCTGAACGACTGCGGGGCCCGCCTCGTCTTCGTCTCCACCCCGGAGCAGTTGGAGAAGATCCGGCAGATCCGGAAGTCGTGTCCGGCCCTGGAATGGGTGGTGGTCTTCGATCCGCCGGAGGGGACCCGGGACGATCATGAGCTCACCTGGAGCGAGTTCCTGGAGCGGGGGGCGCCCCGGGTGGTGGCCTCTTCGGTGAAGGCATTCCGGAAAGAGGCTCTTTCCGCCGATCCCGGGGATGTGGCCACGATCCTCTATACGTCCGGAACCACCGGGGATCCCAAGGGGGTCATGCTGACCCACAACAACCTGCATTTCAACGTGCGTACGGCGCAGACCTGCCTCCCCATCGACGATCGGGACACCACTCTGTCCTTCCTTCCCCTGTCGCACGTCTTCCAGCGGATGGTGGACTACCTCCTGTTCAACCGTGGCTGTCCCATCACCTACGCCCGGGCCATCGAGACGGTGCCCGACGACCTGAAGGCGGTGAGCCCACCATCGTGGTCTCGGTGCCCCGCCTCTACGAGAAGGTCTACGCCAAGGTGATGGATGCGGACGGGGTGAAGGGGAAGCTCGTGGGGTGGGCGACGGAGGTGGGACGGCGCTGGGCCGAAGACCAGTTGGCGGGACGGACGTCGGGTCCTGTGACCCGGGCCCAATATGCCCTGGCCAGGAAGCTGGTGTTCAGCAAGATCTACGCAGGAGTCGGCGGGCGGCTCAGGTATTTCGTAAGCGGTGGCGCTCCCCTGGCGCCGGACATCAACAAGTTCTTCTTCTCGGCCGGGATCACCATCCTGGAGGGGTACGGACTCACCGAAACGAGTCCGGTCACCAATGTGAACAAGCCGGAGGACTTCCCCGCCAACTTCCGGATCGGAACGGTGGGGAAGCCGGTTCCGGGCACCGAGGTGCAGATCGCCGAGGACGGTGAGATCCTGGTCCGTGGTCCCCAGATCATGAAGGGGTATTACAAGCGCCCCGACGCCACGCGGGAAGTCATCGACGAGGAGGGGTGGTTCCACACCGGCGATGTGGGGGAGATCGACGCCGACGGTTTCCTGCGGATCACAGACCGGAAGAAGGACCTGATCGTCACCGCCGGAGGAAAGAACGTGGCCCCCCAGCCCATCGAGAACCGGCTGAAGAAGAACCGGTTCTTCGATCAGCCGGTGCTGGTGGGGGATCGGGAACGCTTCCTGAGCCTCATGCTGGTTCCCGATTTCGAAACCGTCTCGGCGTGGGCCCGGGAGAATGGGATCCAGGCGCTGGACCGGAAGGCTCTCCTCTCCGAGTCCCGGGTACAGGCGCACCTCCTGGAGCAGATGAAGCGCGAGCTCTCCGACCTCTCCAGCTTCGAGATGCCCAAGAAGCTGGTTCTTCTCCCCGAGCCCTTCAGCATCGAGGACGGCTCCCTGACCCCCACCCAGAAGGTGAAGCGGCGGGTGGTGCAGGAACGGCACCAGGACCTCCTCAAGTCGGTCTACGATCCGGCCAACATGCAGACCTCCGTATTCACCGCGTGGTGAGGCCGGGCCCCGCCGGGCTCCCGGCCGCATTGCCCACCCCTGGAACACTCAGTGGCTGAAGCCGAATCCGTCTCCTCCGTGAGGGTGGTCCTCATGACCGCCCCCGACCCCGAGGTGGCCGCCGGAATCGCCAGGACCCTGGTGTCCGAGCGTCTCGCGGCCTGTGGGAACGTGATCCCCGGCCTCACATCCATCTATCGCTGGGAGGGCGTGGTCCAGGAAGACCCGGAAGCGCTCCTTGTCCTGAAGACGCGAAGGGAGCGGGTGGCGGCACTCATCCGCCGGATCGGCGAACTTCATCCCTACGACGTGCCCGAAGTGCTTTCGCTCCCGGTGGAGGAAGGCCTCCCGGCGTATCTCTCCTGGGTCGAATCGGAGGCCTCATGATGATCGATGATTACCAGGGAAGGGAACCGGATCCCAATGGTGAAATGGACCCGGAGACCGGAGCGGGGGGTGCCCCGGTCGACCGGGATGGGGGAGCCGAGCGATACGACACCGAGCCCATCTCTCGTGAGGACGCGGCCTTCGCCGAGGCCCGACGATTGGAGCGAGAGGGGAGGGCCGATCAGGCGTCGGCCATCTACCGTGACCTCCTTGCCAGGAATCCGGATCACGTCCGGGCTCGAAACAACCTGGGGGTCATCGAGGACCGGACGGGGAACCATGCCGGCGCCATGGAGCACTTCCGCGCCGCCCTGGTCANCGACCCGGACAACCCGGAGATCCTGGGGAACATGGGGGCGGCCCTGGGGGCCATGGCTCGCTTCGACGAGGCGGAAGAGGTCCTTCGCCGGGCTCTCCGCCTGGAGCCGGATCGCATCGACGTCCGGGCGAATCTCGGCATCCTCCACTTCCGACGCGGGGTGTATGCCCAGGCCGTCACCGATCTGGAGTGGGTGATCCGCCAGGATCCGGAAAACGCCGCGGCCCACTTCTACCGGGGCGAAGCCCTCAATCGGTTGGGGCACGTTGATGAGGCGCTGGAGGCGCTGGAGCGTGCGTCGCGCCTCCAACCCCGCAATGCCCGGATCTACTACCTGATGGGAATCCTGTACGACCGGAAGCATCTCCCGGCCGAGGCCGGCGCCATGTACCGCCGCGCCCGGGAACTGTCGGGGAATCCGTGATCGAGGTCATCCGGGGCGTCGATCCGGCCGCAGCCCGGGTCGATGGACTCCTGCTTTCCATGGGGGCCGAGTTGGATCCGCCCACCGGGGTCGAAGCGTCGCTCCTCCAGGGAGCGGGTGAGGAGGTCCGTCGTCGCCTGAGCGCGCTGGGCGAGATGCCGGTAGGAGGCGCCGTGGTCACGCCGGGAGGGGATCTGCCTGTGGAGATGATGATCCACGTGGTCATCCGCTCCCGGGAAGAAGCGGTTTCCGAGCGGACCCTGACCCAGGCCTTCCAACATGGGCTGGAGCAGGCGACCCGCTGGGAGGTGGAGCGCCTCGCCGTGCCCGTCCTGGGGGTGGGTGCCGGAAACCTGGACGTGGAGGTGGCTGCGGGAATCCTGGTACGGGTCTTCCTGGAACACCGTCGGG